>Ga0209692_10000701_pt1 | contig 64440 bp, 54 predicted proteins | sample tdDd472_FD_187129 | JGI IMG/M metagenome (GOLD analysis project Ga0209692, IMG submission 187129) | Marine sediment microbial communities from the Atlantic coast under amendment with organic carbon and nitrate - tdDd47.2 (SPAdes)... | ecosystem: Environmental > Aquatic > Marine > Coastal >... | reverse complement strand
TCGAAGTGCATTATCGCGGTACGTTCACCGATGGTACTGAATTTGATAGTTCCCATAAAACCGGTCAACCCATTCAATTTCAACTAAATCAGGTGATTCCCGGCTGGACCGAAGGTGTCCAGCTGATGCGCCCTGGCGCTAAATATAAATTTACCATTCCCTATGATTTAGCCTATGGACCGCGCGGAAATCGAGTCATTCCACCCTATGCTGTTTTGCTGTTTGAAATCGAGTTACTGGCAATCAAGTAATTTTTTTCACTGGCGGTATCATGAAGGGGATTCCATTTTTTCGATCTGAAATACCTCACATTGATCGCCTTTGACCCGCCAGCGAATGTTCAAATCATAAAGGTATACCGCGTACTCCTGTGACGCCTGCGTATTTTTTTTATAAGCCGGCCGAGGATCTTGCGCGAGCAGTTCGGATATTAAAGTCGCCAGCCGAGGATATTGCGCCTCAAAAATCTGACATTGCTTCGCTGCTTGCGAATTAAAGGTGACGGTTAAAGTCGCTGCAGGTTTGTTTTGGGCGTAGCCGCCGACAGCGTGGTTGATGGCATCGGAATAAGGAATGTAAGGTTTAATGTCGATAACCGGAGTGCCGTCCAGTAAATCGACACCGCTGAGCTCAAGAAACCACTTATTGCCTTGCTGGGTGACTCCCTCCAGGCTGACCGCCGATAACCCAATCGGATTAGGGCGGAAGGTACTGCGGGTGGCAAAAACCCCGATTTTTTGATTACCCCCTAAACGCGGCGGCCGGACCTGTGGCGACCAGCCTTGTGTCATAGTTTGATGAAAAACAAAAGTAATCCAGAGGTGACTAAAGTCATCGATACCTTTGAGCATTTCCGGGTTGTCAAAAGGTGCGAGTAATTCGAGGCGAGCGCGAGCACTATTCACCAGGCCGGGTTGACGCGGAATGGCAAATTTTTGTTTAAACGGCGAATGAATGATGCCGATGGCCTGGAAGCTAAAATCCATAAGATTGCGGGTGGATGGTCAAACCGCCATTGTCGTGTTTCAGTGACCAAATGTCTATGGCTTCGATTTTGTGAATTAAGATTCGCTCATAATAATGGCATCGGTGAATCAGTCGGAGAAAACGCGCCCGATAGGCTATACTTGTTATATCAGCAAGGAGCTGCTCATGCGCCAACATATCGGTAAAATTTTAATCGTTGCGATTATTATCGGGGCACTCCTGTTACTTTTTTCTCCACTGATTTCCGGCGCCACGGGAAAAGTTTATAGCCTTGAAATTGACGGTGCTATCAGCCCGGCTACGGCCGATTTCTTTGACCGCAGTCTCGACAAGGCCATCACCGATAACGCGGATCTACTTATTCTCAAAATCAATACGCCTGGCGGCCTCGATAAATCGATGCGTCAGATGATCCAGTCGATACTTGATTCGCCTATTCCGGTGGTCAGTTACGTCGCACCTAAAGGCGCTCGCGCCGCCAGCGCTGGTACTTACCTGGTTTACGCCAGCCATATCGCTGCCATGGCGCCGGCAACTAACCTCGGCTCGGCGACGCCGGTAACAATTGGCATGGTCAAACCGCCGCAACCGGAGAAAAACGAAGAAACTAAATCGCCTGCCAAGGACGACGCGCCAACCGATGTGATGCAACGTAAAATGGTCAACGACGCCAAGGCTTATATTCGAAGTTTGGCGCAGTTAAGAGGGCGAAATGAAGAGTGGGCCGTAGAAGCGGTTGAAAGCGCGGCCAATCTTTCATCGAAAGACGCGCTGGATAAAAAAGTGATTGACCTGATTGCTTACAATCTGGAGAAACTGATTGCGCAGCTGGACCAGATGCAAGTCAAGATCGGCGACAAGATCATCACGCTCAATCTGGTTGATCCCGAAATAATCGAGCTGACTCCTGACTGGCGCACCGACCTGCTGATGATTATTACCGACCCAAGCGTTGCTTACTTGTTATTGTTAGCAGGTATTTATGGTTTGATGTTTGAGTTTCTCCATCCCGGTAGTTTGTTGCCGGGGACCGTCGGCGCCATCTGTCTGCTACTGGCGCTATACGCTTTCAATATGTTGCCAATCAATATGGCCGGGTTAGCACTGCTGATTCTCGGGGTGGTGTTAATGGTGGCAGAAGCTTTGGCGCCGAGCTTTGGCATTTTAGGAATGGGCGGGATAGCGGCCTTTATCATCGGCTCATTTATGTTAATGGATTCTGATTTGCCCGGTTACCAGATCGCGCCTGCGCTAATTATTTCCGCGGCGATTGTTAGCGGGATCCTGGTGATTCTGGTTTTTTCCATGATTCTAAAAATGCGCCGGCGACCGGTCGTCAGCGGTGATCATGAATTGCTCGATCACACCGCAATCGCGCTCGTTGATTTTGATGGTCCGGGCCGAGTGATGATCCGCGGAGAGGTATGGCAAGCCGATAGCGATCAACCGATAGAAAAATCACAGCAAGTAAAAGTTGTCGCTATCGATGGATTGCGGCTTAAAGTCATAAGGGAGGATTAATCATGTTTCCGCAAATATCGCTCTTTCTGATTATCGGTGCATTGTCGATAATCATTAGCATTTTCCGCGTTTTGAGAGAGTACGAACGCGGCGTTGTCTTTTTGTTGGGCAAGTTTTATAAAGTGAAAGGGCCTGGGCTGATCATTGTTGTGCCATTTATTCAACAAATGGTAAAGGTTGATTTAAGAACGGTGGTTATGGATGTGCCCACCCAGGATGTAATCTCCCGCGATAATGTTTCGGTCAAAGTAAATGCCGTTATTTATTTTCGCGTGGTCGATCCGCAAAAGGCGATTATTAATGTTGAAAACTTTTTTGAAGCAACCAGCCAACTCGCGCAAACAACCTTGCGCTCGGTATTAGGCCAACATGATCTCGATGAAATGTTGACCGCGCGCGACCGATTGAATGAAGATATTCAGAATATTCTCGATAAGCAAACGGACGGCTGGGGAATAAAAGTCGCCAATGTTGAAATTAAACATATTGACCTGAACGAAACCATGATACGCGCTATCGCGAAACAGGCAGAAGCCGAACGAGAACGGCGAGCCAAGGTTATTCATGCAGAAGGGGAGCTGCAAGCATCTGAAAAGTTATTGCAAGCGGCGCAATGCCTGGCGCAGCAGCCTGAGGCTATTCAGCTGCGTTATTTAAGTACGCTCAATAATATTGCGGGCGATAAAAGTTCCACCATCGTTTTTCCGGTACCGATTGATATTTTTGAGAAGTTAAAGCGATAAACAATGGTTTGTTTAGAATGAACTAGTTTTTATTTGGCGTTCAAAAAAAGCGATATGAAACAACGGGTTGCAACCCAATAATAATCTCGATAAAGTGTTTTTAGTGCCACTGGAAGGCGGATTTGAAAATAAACTAAAAACGATAAAAACAGAATTAAAATCTGATAATAACAAGGAATTATAATGATTATTCTTTTTGGGTGGAATAAGAACGCCGAACGACTCGGTGAAGTTTGTACAGCCTATTGCTATGACTGTCAAAAAGAGGTTCCCTGGGAAGTCGGTCGTGTAACGGAATGGGTCAGTTTTTTTGCTGTCCCCACCATTCCATTTAAGCGTGAGCATTTTATTTTCTGTGGTAAATGCGGCGATGATTTCGAATTGTCGAAAAAAGAGTTTAAAAATGTTCACTCGATAATGTGTCACTCTGATGCAATCGATCATACCTCCGTTAAAGACGCGTTGTTTAAAACCATTGAACAAAAACAGTTGGCAGAGAAGTCGGAAATTCAAATGCGCTGGATTAAAGCGAACCTGGCTCGCGAAGAACATTTAAAAACGCTTCGTGAGGAGAGAGAATAAAAAATTCCGTTTCTTTTTCACGGATTCTTAAAATGAACGCTATAATTTGGGTGTTAGCCAAGAAAGTTGAATTGCATTTCGTATCGAATAGCTAAATCTCACTCTGCGACGCGAGGCTCAAATGCCCCAACCAAACGATATCGACCGCCTCCTGGAACAGGCTTGGGCGTACCGAAGAGAAGGTAATTTTAAGGCTGCCAGAGATCTGGTCGAAAACGCCCATAAGTTATGTAAAGATACTGATTTCGAATATATTGCGCGCATTTTTCATATTTACGCTCAATTTGAATCTGATCTGGAAAACTATCCCTCTGCGCTTGAGTTGAATCAGAAATCTTTATCTTTTTATGAGCAGATTGATAATCCGGATAAAAAATCCCATTCAATGCGTCATATTGCCGATATTCATCGGCGTCTCGGGAATTATGGCGAGTCAGAAAAAAGCTACCAGCAGGCCTTAACAATCTTTCGAGAATATTCCCGGGCACGACAATCGGATCTTGCCAATATGTTACGCGGACTTGCTTTGGTGTCGGAAAACCTTGGCAAAACAGCGCAAGCGATTGAAGCCTGGCAAGAAGCGCAATCCATTTATCAGCAGTTAGGGCTTCAAAATGGTGTCGACGAGGCCGCGAAGAAAATTGCTCAATTAAAGCCTTTGTTGTAATCCGACTGCTCATTTCAACCGAATAAGTTAAATGTTATCTAATCGATATTAGGGACTTTAATTTCTGCTAGAAGCGAGTAAACTCGACCATTGACTTTGTGCAATCGGCGATACAGTGTTAAAGGTAAGGGTAAGCGTATGGATAAACACCATAAAATTAACTATATCGAATTTCAGGTGAAAAGCATTCCTGCAACGAAGGAATTTTTTAGCCGGGTATTCGGATGGACTTTCATCGATTACGGGGATGATTATTGCGCTATAAATAACGGCGGCATTGATGCCGGTTTTTACCAATCAGACAATACCATGTTATCTGATTCGGGTAGTGCATTAATTGTTTTATATTCGGATGACCTGGAAGCAACCTTGCAGCGGGTAGAAGACGCAGGCGGAAGCATTAATAAACCGATTTTTGGTTTTCCTGGTGGACGTCGCTTTCATTTTCTTGATAATAATGGAAATGAGTTTGCCGTCTGGAGTGAATAACCATTAGCGATTTTGATTTTCAGCCGTTCGAAAACCCGCCCGACAGGCGTGGTAGTAATTCGTTCAAGTGGGATTACAATCATAAAAAATTTGCCCGCGCCGATGTCATTCCGCTTTGGATTGCTGATATGGATTTTGCCGTTCCAGCGGCAGTCAGCGACGCGCTATGCAAGCGATTGGCACATCCTGTTTTTGGCTATACTTTTCGCAGTGATGAATTTATTCAGGCCATTCTGAATTGGTTGGCTGATCGTTTTGACTGGCAAGTCGCTCGCAGCCATTTATTGTTTTATCCACCGGGTACAGTCGCCGCAATCAACTGTCTGGTAAATCTATTTTCTGAGGTTGGCGATGAAGTTATCGTTCATACGCCGGCGTATCCACCGTTAATGAATATTGTTAAACAAAATCAGCGAGTCCTGGTGGAAAGTCCTTTGGTCCGTAATGACCGGACCTATCAAATTGATTTCGACCAGTTTGAAAAATGTTTTACTAAACGCACCAAAATTTTAATTTTATGTAGCCCACATAATCCCTCGGGGCGCGTCTGGCGGCGCGACGAGTTAGAAAAAATTGCGGGTATCTGTCGACAAAACAATGTCCTTGTCATTAGTGATGAAGTCCATGCCGATCTCACACTGCCGGGCATAAAGCATTGTCATTTTAACCGCCTGGCAGAAGAATCGCGACCACCGAGCGTCACGCTGATTTCTTCTTGCAAAACCTTTAACCTGGCGGCTTTACCGCAATCGACTTTAATCTGCGATTCGCCGGCGTTGAAGAAGAAAATCAAGTGGGCGATTAATACTGCCCAATTAAATCTGGACAATGCATTATCCGCGACTGCTTCGTTAGCCGCGTATCAGTCGGGCCATCAATGGTTAGATAGTCTAAACGCTTATCTTAAGCGTAACAGAGATTATCTTGAGGGTTTTTTAAAGCAACATCTACCCCAGATTCAACTCGCAAAAGCGCAAGGTACCTACCTGGCGTGGCTGGATTTTCGCGCGCTCAATATCGAACACCAGGAGTTGGCGCGTTTGCTGGTAGAAAAAGCCGGCGTGGGTTTGTACGACGGCCTGATGTTTGGTCCGCCGGGAGAAGGCTTCTTTCGCATCAACTTGGCTTGTTCCATGTCATTGCTGAGCAAGGCCATGAAAAATATTAAAGCGGCCCTGAACGAAAAAGCCTAATCGTCGGACACGCACTAAAAACCGAATAAAGCGACTAGATGGCAAAACCTTGATCCAGGCACTGCAAGTCTAAATCAGTGGTATTAAAATGCGACTGAGTATTTTTATAGGTGACGAGATTTTTATGTCGTTAGAAGCGACCGCACAAGTGAAAACCACCCATCGAGATCAGCAAGTGCAACGCATTATTCTGCTCGAAGGCGGTGCCAATGGATTAGTGTTAATTGCCAAAGCTATAGTCGGCTTTTCAACCGGTTCTTTGGCCATTATCGGCGATGCGCTGCATTCTCTCACCGACGTAGCGAATAATCTGGTCGCCTGGGGCGTCGTAAAACATTCCAGTAAACCGGCGGATAAAGAACACCCTTATGGACATCGTAAGTTTGAAACGCTTGCGGTATTAGGGTTGGCGATTTTGTTGGTCGTTTTGGCGCTCGAATTAGGGTTGCACGCTATTCAACGAGAATCCGCAGAAGTGGTCAGTTCTGGTTGGGAACTGGCCGTAATGCTAGCCGTACTAGTGATCAATATTTCACTGGCCGCTTGGCAACGGCGGTGGGCAAAGCGACTCGATTCCAGCATATTGGAGGCTGATGCCAGTCACACTTTTGCCGATGTATTGACCACCGTGGTGGTGATTATCGGCTGGCAACTTTCCGCGCTCGGTTACATCTGGCTAGATCAACTTTGCGCGCTAGCTGTCGCTGCGTTTATTTTATATCTGGCCTGGGGCTTATTTAAATCTGCAGCGCCTATTTTGGTCGATGGTTACGCCATCGACCCGGAAACTTTAGCCGAAGAAGTCAATCAGGTGTCGGGAGTAAAGGGGGTTACGCGTGTCCGGTCGCGGTGGATAGGAAACGAAGCGTCGCTCGATATGATTATTTTTGTCGCCAAAGATATGACAACCGAGGAGTCGCACCTGATCTGCGATGAAGTCGAGCAAGTGATCGAAAAAGAGTTTAACATCACTGATATATCAATTCACGTTGAACCCTATCAAGAAGCCCCTTAAAATTACCGGATAAATACATGATTGATGGGTGTTACTTTGATTAAATGGGTTAAACAAATATCTGGCTGGCTTGTCCTGTTGTTATCTTTAAGTGCGGCCGGGCAGGAAGGTAAAAATATTCAACCAGACAATCTGTTTCCGAGAGTCCAGTTTGAAACCGCCGTTGGCAAAGTTATTGTCGAGCTTGACAGAACCCGGGCGCCGATCACGAGCGATAATTTTCTGGCTTATGTGGCCTCAGGGAGTTATGACAACACCATTTTTCACCGAGTGATTAAAGATTTTGTGGTGCAAGGGGGCGGGTACGATGTCCACTATGCTGAACGTCAAACACGAGCGCCTATTTATAATGAATCAGGTAATGGCTTAAAAAATCAACTATACACCATTGCCATGGCGCGCGACAAAAAGCCCCACACAGCGACCAATCAGTTTTATTTTAATGTTGGTGACAATCCCGGGCTGGACCCGGGAAAAGATTGGGGCTATACCGTATTCGGCATGGTGATGGAAGGCAGCGATGTACTTGACCTGATTGCCGGTGCGCAAACCCACGTTCATCCGGAACTGGGATGGGAAGATGTGCCTGTTAAAGAGATTCTGTTAAAAAAGGCGACCATACTGCCGGCAGAATAATGGTTGTTAATCCCCCAGACCGTGGGCAAACCAGGATTCTAAAATCAGCGCCGCCGCGACACTGTCAATTTGCGATTTTTGCAGTTTTTTATAACCGCCAAACTCGAAAAGTTCTTCCCGCGCAGCAGCGCTGGATAATCGCTCGTCGACCATTTCAACCTGCACACCAAAGCGGCCATGTAGTTGGTTAGCAAATTTTCGCGCGCGTTGGGTAATCGCCTGATCGCTACCGTCCATGTTAAAAGGCTCGCCGACCAGCACTTTGCCCGGCTGCCATTTTTTCAGCAATTGCTCGACACGATGCCAATCGGGAACACCATCTTTTGCTTTCAAGGTGTCCAGGGGCGATGCAGTTTGAGTGATCGATTGACCGACGGCGACGCCAATTCGGGCGAGACCAAAATCGAATGCGATGGTCTGACTCATAAAATAGTCTGGCTCACGTATGCCCGGAAAAGTTTGACAAATTATTAATATCGACACCAAGCAAGGCCGCAGATTTCTCCCAGCGTTTGTCGATATCGGTCGAAAAAATGATTTCCGGCTCCATAGGAACGGTCAGCCAGGCATTATCGAGAATTTCCTGTTCCAGTTGACCCGCTTCCCAGCCTGCATATCCGAGTGCTACAAAAGCTTCATCATCGACTTCATGGCGGCCAATTGCGTGAAGAATATCCGCCGAGGTGGTCACCGAAATATTTTTATCCAGACGAATGCTCGATTTCCATAATTGCTCGGCTCGGTGAATAACAAAACCACGGTCGACCTGAACCGGTCCACCAGCAAATACCGGATTGATATTACGATTTTCCTGGCAGGGGATTTCCATGTGCTCCAGCAATTCGGTAGTCGAAAAATCGAGGGGATGATTAATCACGATTCCCATTGCGCCATCTTCATTATGCTCGCACAAAAGTGTAACGGAGCGACTGAAATTCAGGTCGCGCAACGATGGCATCGCAATTAAGAGATGATTTTTAAGACTGGGAAACTCGCTCATACTACTATTGTTGGCGCTAACGGCAAGAAAAACAAGTGAATGGCGGAATAAATTCGCCCATTAATTGGTTTGCAGACGGTAATCGGGTTGAAACTGCCATACACGAATAATTTCGAGAATATCGGTGTCTCGAGCCATCTCTTGTGTCAGCGGTTTAAACGGGGCCGCCAGACGGACGATTCGCAGCGCGGCGTCATCGAGCATTTTACTGCCGGAAGACTCCATGATCTGGACTTTGTTGATCGTTCCATCGCGGTTAATTGCGACTTTTAGCGTCAAGTTGCCAAAAACCTGGTCTAATTTAGCCTGTTGTGGGTAATTCTGATTACCAATGCGCTCCACCTTGCGTCGCCAACTGTCAAGATACAGCGCGTCAGAAGCTCGGTGAATGGAAGCTGAAACTGCTCGTTTACGGCCTTTGCGAGCCTGATTGACATTGCGGTTGTCGAGATTGGCGATAAGTCCGCTCAGTTGATAACTTTTGTCGATCAACGAAGCGGCATCGGGCAAATTTTTACTCTCTTCCTGATTGTGATCGGGGCGTGTCTCGCTAGTGTATTGCCCGTGCGCAGTAAGAACGTCTGGCATTGGCTGATTAAGATTGGCCGCTTGCTGCATTTGCATGGGTTCGGAAGATATTTGGTTTGGATCGTTAAATTGCGCCATTTCTGTAGCGCTTGGTGCTAGTAATTCCTCACTATCACCGCCGCCTTCCTGATCGGCCTGGCCAATAAAATCTGCCTTATCCGGGCGCTCTTCAGCTTCAAATTGCGCTAATACCACGTTAAAAGTTTTTTCGTATTTGCTTTGTGTCAGGTCAGGCAATTTAAAGCCTAAGCCAAATAGCAACAAGGCATGAAAAGCCAGCGCTAAAAATCCGCTAAACAAGACTTTGTCAAACTGACTGATCTTGGGCTCTTGCCCGGAATCGATCACCCCTTGATGATTTTGCATGTTCCCTTAAACCCGTTGACTCTATACTGGCTGTTGACAGCGATTTTCGATCGCGTCGAACAAAGTTGCTGCGATATTAATATTATACGCAGAATCAATCTCACGGATACAGGTGGGGCTAGTAACGTTAATTTCTGTGAGGTAGTCGCCAATAACGTCAAGTCCGACAAAAATTAGCCCTTTGGCTTTTAGTGTTGGTCCCACTTGTTCGGCTATCCAGCGATCTTTATCGGATAAAGGCCGTGCTTCACCGCGACCACCGGCGGCCAGGTTACCGCGCGTTTCTCCTTTGGCGGGAATGCGTGCCAGACAATAAGGTACCGGCTCGCCGTCGACCATTAGAATCCGCTTGTCACCGTCTTTAATATCGGGAATAAATTTTTGCGCCATCGCGGTCTGAGTTTCATATTGAGTTAACGTTTCAATAATTACACCCAGGTTGGGATCGTCTGGCTTGACGCGAAATATGGAACTTCCCCCCATGCCATCGAGCGGCTTGAGGATCATATCGTTATGAGCGGCATAAAAATCCCGAAAATCACTGGCACGCCTGCTCACCAGAGTATCAGGACAACATTGGGGAAACCAGGCGGTAAATAGTTTCTCGTTCGCATCGCGAATGGACTGAGGGTTATTGACGACGAGCACACCTTGTTCTTGCATCAGCTGGAGCAAGTAGGTTGAATAGACAAATTCCATATCAAATGGGGGATCTTTGCGCATTAGCAAAACGTCAAAATAATTGCCGTCGACTGTCGTCGAATCGCCAAATTCGTACCACTTTTGTGAATTTTCGAACACAGAAAGCTTTTTCACATGGACTTTTATCTTGTTTTGAGATAAAAACAAGTCTTTCTGCTCAAGGTAATAGAGTTGATGTTGGCGCGATTGAGCCTCGAGCAACATTGCGAAACTACTGTCTTTTTTAATGTTTATCTTGTCTATCGGGTCCATTAAGATCGCGATTTTCAACGACATCGGGATTCTCGTCTATACTTGGGATTAACGGAAGGTTACTATTGTTGCGTTATTATAGATAGAAAAATAACAAAATCAAGTTAATATCTATAAATATCAATAGGTTAGGTTGTTTTTTTAAAGTTGTGTAGTTATCTTGTCTTACAAAAGCTTGATTCTTATAGATTTCTTTTTTAAGCTACCAGAATGATAAAAGCCTTGGCGACTAACGCTCAATTAGGACAAAACCCAGTGGAATAGCGGGGTTTTTTGTGTTAAAAGTGGTTCGAGTTTTTTACTGACTTAGCCCATACTTGGTTTGAATTTTGAATTGCAGGCAACGCCATTTGCCTGATGAGGATAAGATAGATGGAAAATAGCTTTCAGGGTCTAAAAGCAATGGTTATTGACGACAGTAAGACAATCCGTCGAACTGCTGAAACCTTGCTCAAAAAAGTTGGCTGCGAAGTGGTTACTGCAGTTGACGGCTTTGATGCACTCGCCAAGATAGCGGATCACAAACCCAACATTATTTTTGTTGATATCATGATGCCAAGGTTAGATGGCTACCAGACTTGCGCATTAATCAAAAACAATAAAGATTTTCAGAATACTCCGGTGATTATGCTGTCCAGTAAGGACGGTTTATTCGATCGAGCAAAAGGAAGAATTGTGGGTTCCGACCAATATCTGACCAAACCTTTTAGCCGAGATGAATTATTAGGTGCAATCACACAACACGTGAGTGCCGCCTAAGTTCTTTTTAATTTTTAATGTCTAGCTTTAAAAAACGTCTTAAGTTTAAAGCTAAGCGGGGGAAATAAATAAATGTCTAAGATTTTAATTGTTGACGATTCACCAACCGAAATTCATGTATTGTCAACTATTCTTGAGTCAAACGGTTATCAAATAGTGACCGCGGAAAGCGGCGAGTCTGGCGTTGAAGTTGCCAAACAGGAATTACCGGATTTGATTTTGATGGATGTTGTTATGCCGGGTTTAAATGGATTCCAGGCGACACGTCAACTGAAAAAAGAAGCGACTACCGCCCATATTCCAGTCGTCATTGTGACCACTAAAGATCAGGAAACAGACAAAATCTGGGGGATGCGCCAGGGCGCTAAAGATTATCTGACCAAACCGGTTGAAGAAGGTAATCTGATTAATACCATCCAGGCTATTTTAGGACGATAGTTTTTACCATGAGCGAAATCACTGACTTACAGGCATTTGAGTTTCTTCAAGACATAGAAAAACGAAGTTTTGAAAGTGCTTCGCTATCACCTCGCGAAGAAGACTTAAGTCGACTTTGGACCGGGGTCGGATTTCGGATTTCTGGTAATGAATATATTGTGCGGCTCAACGAAGTCGCCGAAATAATTTCTATCCCGCGTTACACCAAAGTACCCGGCGCAAAAAATTGGGTAAAAGGCTTGGCAAATATCCGCGGAACGTTACTTCCAATTATGGATCTTCATGGATTTCTTGGGCGCAAAGCACCGCCTGCTTTGCGTCGTCAACGTTTGCTCGTCATTAATCACAACGATATTCATTGTGGGGTCATCGTTGATGAAGTGTTGGGCTTAAATCACTATGAAGACGAAGACTGGGTAAAGGAAGTCCCAGTGCATGATGAAGTCATGCAACCCTACCTGAAAGGTGGGTTTTATTCAGGCGAGAAACTTTGGACAGTTTTTAGCTTGAAAGCCCTCGCCGAAACTCCAGCGTTTCGGCAGGTCGCGTTAATTTAAAAAAACGTATTTAATTCATTGAGTAACATATTGCATTCAGGAACTAAACTATGAGCGCAGCAGACGATAAAAAAAGCCAGGTTGACGCGGGGACAAATACAGGCGCCTACATTTGGTTGCTATTCATCTTCATTCTTTTCGGAGGTGGTAACTTATGGTGGGGCCTAGACCAGAATAACCAAAATCAGTCTCGCCTGACTAAAGCCGGTAACCTTCGGGTACTATCGCAGCAGGTGGCAAAAAATGCTTCGGAAGCTTCGCAAGGTACTAACGAAGCATTTAGAGCACTGGTTGACTCGGCAAAAGAATTTCAGGCGCAGTTTAATCACCTTGATAAAGGTGATGATTCAAAAGGCTTAGCGCCTTCGCCAGACGATATTCGCAATAACCAGGTCCGCAAAGTAGGTCAATTGTGGACCAAAATGAGCGCGGATGCCGACACGGTTTCGAAAGGACAGGACACGGTAATCGGCTTGTACGAGATTGCTAACCAACTGTCGCAAAATCTGCCGCAAATGCAATTCCTGTTTGAAAAAGTTCAAGATATTCTGATCGACTCCGGCGCATCGGGTCAGCAAGTGATGTACGCCACACGACAGCTCACTTACGCAGAACGTATCAACCGCTCGTTCCAGGAAGTTCTGGCGGGTGGTGAAGACGCAGGGCTTGCCGCGGAAAACTTTGGTCAGGACGTGGATATTTTTGGTGAGGTTCTCACCGGAATGCTTGAAGGCGATGAAATGCTGGGTATCAGCCGCGTGAACAACGCCGAAGCCCGTCAGGCACTAGACGAAATCGCAGCAAAATATGTCGATGTAAAACAATCGGTGGAATACGTAATCAGTAATACCGATCAGTTATTTGAAGTTCACAGAGCATCCGATGAAATCTTCGCCGACGCCATCAGCATGTTGGCATTGACCGACGAATTACAGAACGCGTATGACTCACAGTCTAATGATTTTAAACAGTTTGGTCATCCAATCTGGTCTGGTATTTCAGGTGGCTTCATCCTGATATTGATAATCTTACTCTATCTCCGTCAACGTAAAGATGACCGGGGTCGCACCGAACGCGCCAAATTAGCCGCCGAAGGTGAGAAACTCCAGAACGAAAGAAACCAGCAAGCGATCATTCGACTCCTGGATGAAATGGAAGGACTTGCGGATGGTGACCTGACAACCAACGCAACGGTAACCGAGGATTTCACGGGCGCTATCGCCGATGCGATGAACTTTACCATCGACCAATTGAGAAACCTGGTATCAACGATCAAAGACTCGGTTGTCAAACTGGCAAACGCAACAGACGCTACCCAGAATATCTCGATGGAACTCGCGCAAGCTTCGCGTAACCAGGCACAAGAAATTACCGGTGCTTCAGCGGCGATCAACGAGATGGCCGTGTCCATCGAGCAAGTATCTGCAAACGCCTCTGAATCGGCAACGGTTGCGGAAAAGTCGGTTGATATCGCGAAAAAAGGTGGTGAGGTTGTACGAAATACCATTACGGGTATGGATACAATCCGTGAGCAAATTCAAGAAACATCAAAACGTATTAAGCGACTGGGTGAATCATCTCAGGAAATCGGGGATATCGTATCGCTGATCAACGACATCTCGGACCAAACGAACATCCTGGCACTTAACGCTGCCATCCAGGCGTCGATGGCAGGGGAAGCCGGTCGTGGTTTCGCGGTTGTTGCGGATGAGGTACAACGACTGGCGGAACGTTCCGGTAACGCGACGAAACAGATTGAGGCGCTAGTAAAAACCATCCAAACCGATACTAACGAAGCGGTAATTTCGATGGAAGCATCGACCGCAGAGGTGGTACACGGAGCTCGCCTTGCACAAGACGCGGGTGTGGCACTGGAAGAAATCGAACGCGTATCGAAAAGTTTGGCGGACTTGATTCAAAACATATCCAACGCTGCGCGCCAACAGGCCGCATCTGCGGGTCATGTATCTAATACGATGAACGTCATCCAGGAAATTACTAACCAAACATCCGAAGGTACGCAAAACACCGCGAACTCTATCGGTAAACTGGCAGAACTGGCGGACGAACTGAATAACTCAATCGCTGGTTTCAAACTGCCAGAGGAAGCGTAGTAAGAGTTTCGAATGACGGCATTTAATATGCCTGAAATGAACTCTGAAGAGTTTGTTTTATGGCAAGCTCTCCTGGAAAAACGAACCGGACTTTGGTTGCCAGAGAGCCGAAAAGCATTTCTCATTGCCGCCTTATCGCGGCATATGAGAGACAAGGATTTCAGCGACTATAACGAGTTGTATTCGAAATTGGATGCAGGGGCCGTTTCCATTTTAGATTGGGCTTCTCTGGTTGATTCACTGACGGTACATGAAACGTGCTTTTACCGTGAAGTCCATTCATTAAACATGGTGACCAGTTATTGTCGCAATCGGGCGATGGAAGGCTTTCAAACCGAACCCGATAATCCTCAGCACTTTCAGATATGGAGTGTTGGATGCTCGACTGGTGAAGAGGCTTATACCCTGGCTATCGAAATGGACAAGCTTAACCTGGGATTAAAGGAAGCTTGTGGTAAAACCGTATATTTTGGCGTTGCAGGGGTCGATATTAGTTATCCGTCACTCGCAGTCGCCAGGGAAGGAATTTATGCGGCTCGACAACTCGATTTTGTGCCGCAAGTTACAAAGAATATTTATTTTAATCGGCTTGCCGATGAGTATTATCAGATTAAAGATAACATTCGACAAAGAACCTGTTTCATCCAGAGTAATATTTTGGATTTAAACGCTAAAATCAAACAGGACTACGACGTTATCTACTGTCAGAACGTACTGATTTATTTTAGGCAAGATCGTAAGCAGAAAGTGGTAGAACAATTAGCAGCGCGCTTGAAACCTGGCGGCTTGCTTGTACTGGGACACGGAGAAGTCACTAATCTTGAAGACCACGATCTGACAAGAGTCGATAATAAACATTGTCTGGCGTATTTGCGCAAAGACAATCGATAACGAAATGACGGAGTAGTCATGACAGACAATTATGACCAATTAGCTTTAAGTTGGGTCAGAAAAGAAATCAACAATACTCTCGACCAGGCACGTCAGGGGCTGGAGAATTTCGCCGAAGACATTCAGGATCAGACCCAGATCCAATTTTGTATTAATTGTCTGCATCAGGTGCAAGGTACCTTGCAGATGCTTGAATTTTCAGGTGCTGCTCGCCTTGCTCAAGAAATGGAGCATTTGGCCGAAGCCATCGCGTCTAATGAATCACTCGCCGTTGAGTCTTCCTTTGAAGTGTTAATGCGTGCCCTGCTGCAAATGCCAGGATATCTGGAACGTGTTGAAGATGGGCAAAAAGATATTCCGATCATTTTGTTGCCGCTCATTAACGAGTTACGTGGTGCCAGCGGATTAGCTGCCGTTACGGAAAGAGAACTCTTTACTGCCGGTCGATATGATGTAGCGCCGCCTAAAGCGCTCGAAAAAGTATCCGAACAAGATAGAACGACCGCCTTTCAGGATAACGCTAAAAAATTACGCGCCCATTTTCAAAAAGGTCTGACCGGATTAATTCGTGGCCAAAGCGTTAAGGAATGCTTGTCGCGAATCCACAAAGTTTTACTACGATTAGAAGCATTAACCGAAGGCGAGCCCGTTGCGCGTTTGTGGTGGGTAGCTGACGGATTTATATTTTCCATTGCCGAAGGCGGACTCTATAAAAAGAAAGAAGTCCACCAATTGCTGGCACAAATAGATAAACAAATTAGACGATTGTCAGATGCGGGCGCGGATGCGCTAGGGGATGAAATTCCCGAAAAAATGATTTCCCAATTGCTCTATTTTGTTGCGCGTTCCAAGTCTAAAAATGAACGCATTCAGGCGCTCAAAAAAGAATATAATCTTGAAGCTAGTCTGGCCGATAGTGAAGAGATCCAGGCTCGCCAGAAAAAGTTGGCGCGTCCAGATTCTACTGCTGTTACTAATGTGGTTGATGCCATCAATGAAGAGCTGGCAAACGTCAAAGATCAACTGGACTTATTTGTTCGTGCGCAAGCGAAAGACGTTTCTCAATTACAGACTCTGGTTGAGAGCCTCAATAAAATATCCGACACCCTGACTTTGTTAGAACTGGCGATCCCTCGCGATGTCATTCGCCAACAAATTCGAAGTATTCAGCGATTGCTCGATTTAAACCAAATGCCTGATGATGCGTTGGTTATGGATGTTGCGGGTGCACTGCTATTTGTCGAAGCTAACCTGAAAAATGTTAACCTGGAAATGCGGGGTGAGGTTGTCGATGAAGAAGAATCATCAGAGCGCAGCGAGGCCCAAGCAAAAGAGTCGCAAGTAGACGAAGCTACCCAGACCCTGATCAAGGTTGCTCGCAAAAGCATGCAATCTGCGAAAGATAAAATGATCAATTATATCGCTTCTGGGTTTGAGCGCGAAGCGCTGGCCGAAGTTCCGACTTTGCTAGAAGAAGTGTTAGGTGGGGTGAGAATCGTTCAGTTTGAACGAGCCGCAGAAATCTTGCAGATAGCTAAAGATTTTATCGAACAGCGAATTATCAGCATCGACAGCCAACCTAAGGAAGAATATCTTGACGCGCTCGCAGATGTAATTACTAGTGTCGAATATTACCTGGAAGCTTCAGAAGAAGGTGGTCAACGTGGCGTCGGTTCAATTCTGAAAGGCGCACAAAAAAGTATTGATACATTAATTGCAGCGCTTGACGAACCCGTTCCTACTGTCGAGGCAGCCATTGATTCGATTGAATCAAAAGCAGATGCAAATGAATCTCCAGAATTTGTTTTAGAGTCTTCAGACGCTCAAAATGAATCGGCTGAAGTCATCCCCATGATTGTTCCTGCGGCTGAAAAAGAAGTCGACGAAACCCTAATTGACGAAGAAGTACTGGAAATCTTCCTTGAAGAAGCAGAAGAAGAAATTCAAACGATTGAGGAAATGTTGCCGCGTTGGTCAAACAACCTGCAAGATGAAGAAGCTCTGACCACTATTCGACGATCTTTCCATACCCTTAAAGGGAGCGGCAGATTAGTCGGCGCGAGTGTCATAGGTGAAGTAAGTTGGGCCATTGAAAATATGCTCAACAAAGTGATTGAAGAGTCAGTTCCGGCTGAAATGCCTGTCATGAGCACATTAAATGAAGCTTTCTCAATGTTGCCGGCCCTAGTTGATGCGTTTGCTAAACAGGCGCCAATCGAAGGCGATTATCACCACATTATCGCGAAAGCAGAGCACATAGCCGCGGGTAAATCTCTCGCTGACTTTGTTTATGAAACCGCGGAAACAAAGGCCGAATCTGAAGACGTTGCAGCCCCTGTTGCAGCTGATCAGGAAGAGGCGATTGATCCTGTTCTGCTAGAAATTTTTACTGCTGAAGCCGATGGTCACTTACAAATAATTGCCGACTATCTAAGCGGTGCGCCACAAGAAGGCACTACCATTGTAACGGATGAACTTATTCGCGCCTTGCACACCTTAAAAGGCAGTGCGCATATGGCGGGTGTTTCTCCAATCGCAAAATTAACCGGACCTTGGGAAAAGCATGCTCGTCTGGTAAAAGGAAGCAATCAACGTTTTGAACAATCGGCAATATCCCTGCTAAAAGATTCACACAGGTTGTTGGTCTCAACGCTGGATAAGCTAAAAGCTGGTGACACTTACGATGCCGAAGCCATCGACCAGCTTTTACAACAAATTGAATCGCTTAAAGTGGGTGCCGGTGAATCGGGTGACACATCGGTTCAACAGCGTGATCAACAAATTGTCTCAATCTTCTTAACTGAAGGTCTCGATATTTTGCATGAAGTCAGCAAACTGAATCAGGCTTTACAACAAGACACTGACAACCAAACACTCAAAGAATCCATTTATAAGGAGCTGCAAGCTTTTTATCAAGGCTCGAAGTTACTCGCGATTGATAGTCTTGAATCATTAGCTCACGCGAGCGAAAACATGGCGGCTTTTGCTGCTGGGCATGACTCATCGGGTAACGAATTTAACGCGTTGTTAATGGAAGCCGTTGAAAAATTGACCGCTATGTTGAATCGCTTGGCTTCCGAAGAAGATATCGAATCACCGGCCGACATGGTCAGCAAAATTCAACATTGGATTGAAAATGCTGGTATCGATGCCGCACCGGAAGATATGGATGTTGAACTGGTTGAGTTATTCGTAGAAGAAGGCGAAGAGTTAATTGAATCCGCCCGCGAGTTGCTCGTGCGCTGGAAAGATAACCTTAATAGCAAAGACATTAACAGCGAACTCCGTCGAATTTATCACACTCTTAAAGGGAGTTCCCGCATGGCTGGAGCCATGGGAATTGGTGAATTAGGCTATGCAGCGGAAGACATTTTTAATACGGTCATCGATTTTGGTCGCGAATTGTCCGAACGTGACTTTGAAATTGTCAGTGCGACGACCGATAAGCTGGAGTCAATGATAGCAGAACTTAAAACGCTTCGTTGGCCAGTTGAACCGACCGCGGATATTCAACGGATTCGTGACTTCCTGGCTGGAAAAGAGGTTGAAGATAGCGAAGTAGAAGCGATCGAAACCTTTGACGAGACAACGCTTGTTGAAGAGACAACATTCGAAATTGAAGCACCAGAAGAAATCGAAGTTCCGGAAGTCGAGCTAGAAACTGAAATCGTTGACACCCAAGTTCCCGCACTCGATGAATCCGACGGTGACTTTGAAGTCATCATGGAAAGTGATTTTTCAGAGCCCGCAACAGAACAAGAAGAATCGGTTGGCGAAGAACTGGTTTTTGAAGAAGCTGTCGAAGAAGAGATCCCGACGATAAGCGAGACGGTTAGCGAAGATGAAATGGCACTTGATCTAAACGTGACAGCAGAAGAAGATGCTATCACGCTGGAAATGCCAGAAGAAGAACTGCCGACCCTGACCGAATCGTTTGAAGTGACAGAATTAGAATCATCGGAATTTGCACCGGATGTGGTGCAATCCGAGGAAGCCGAAGAAATCGAAACCGCCGAAGCCGAAGAATTCGAAACCGCTGAAGCTGAAGAAATCGAAACCGCTGAAGCTGAAGAAATCGAAACCGCTGAAGCTGATTCCGCAATGCTCAATAAAGCGCCGGAAGAAAGCTCGACCGAAGTTTTCGTGGAAGACACCATCTCGCCATCAGCACCCATTGTTGTCACGGGTGATGTTCACAAAGTCGAGCTGGATGAAGACGGTGAAGAAGTACTCGAAATTTATCTCGAAGAAGCAGAAGAATTGCTGGTTAATCTTGATGAAGCGCTTCATGACTGGTCAGAATCGCTAGAGAATAAAGATGCGATTGACATGCTTCAGCGTACGCTGCATACCTTTAAAGGTGGCGCACGTCTATCGGATCTGATTGTGTTAGGTGACCTGACGCACGAAATGGAAACTTACTTTGAAAAAGTTAACGCCGGTCAATTAGAAGCCAAACCTCAGGATGTAGATTTTCTTTTACAGGGTTATGACGTAATCGAGCAGTTGGTCAATGAAGTACGCGACCAACGTCAAATGACAGTGCCGAGCCAATATATGCAGGCGCTGGATTTATTAATTAAAGGCGAGTCAGTTGATGCGGCGCAGCCGGTTGAAACCGATGTGGTCGAGTTGCTTACCCCAGAAGATTCTGCAACCGACCAATTGAGCGAAGTCGCAGAAGAAAAATCGGCTACGCAACAGACTGCCGATGTCGTGTCTTTTGAGAAGAAAAAACAACAGCAAGAAGAATCAATACAAAAAGCGCCACAAAGTACCGAAGTTGTGCGGGTTAGCTCGGAACAACTTGAAGATCTGGTTAACCTGGCGGGTGAAACGAGTATTTTCCGCTCGCGTTTAGAGCAGCAAATGTCGGTGCTACGTTACAACCTTGAAGAAATGAATTCGACCGTTGATCGACTTCGCGATCAACTGCGTAATCTTGATATTGAAACTGATGCACAAATTTCCTATCGTCGAGAAGTGTCCGGCGGTTCAGAATATGAAGATTTCGATCCATTGGAAATGGACCGATATACGCGACAGCAGGAGTTGACGCGAGGTTTAAGTGAATCTGCAGTCGACTTGGTAAGCTTGAAAGAGACCTTGGATCTTCTCACCGCAGATTCTGAAACCTTATTGTTGCAGCAAGGCCGAGTGAATACGGAAATGCAGGAAAGCTTAATGCGTACCCGCATGATTCCGTTTGAAAGTTTGGTTCCTCGACTGCGCCGAATGGTTCGTCAGATTAGTACGGAACTTGGAAAGACAATTGAACTTTCAATCAGTGCTGACGGTGAAATGGATCGAACCGTACTAGAGAGAATGGTCGCACCGCTCGAGCATATGTTACGAAACGCGATGGACCACGGTATTGAATCGCCGGAAGAGCGAACCGCCAATCAGAAACCTGCAACGGGTAGCGTTAAAATTTCGATGTTCCGAGAAGGAAATGAAGTTTTTATCAAAATTCAGGACGATGGTCGTGGTCTCAATTTAAGCGCCATCCGTAAGAAAGCGATTGAAAAAGGCTTGATAACTGAGAGTTCAGAACTTTCTGATCATGAACTTCAGCAGCTGATTCTTGAAGCAGGATTCAGTACCGCCGAACAGATCACTCAGATTTCGGGTCGTGGTGTCGGAATGGACGTTGTTCACAGCGAAATTAAACAGCTGGGCGGGATCATTGAGATCGATTCGTTGCAAGGTATCGGAACAACTTTCACCGTTAAGCTGCCATTTACCATGTCGGTTAATCACGCCTTAATGGTTCAGCTCGGTGACGAAGTTTACGCGATTCCCTTGTCAAATATTGAAGGTATTGTGCGGGTAAGTCCTTTTGAGCTGGAAGAATATTATGCGAATCCAGAGTCACCATTTGAGTACGCTGGTATTGATTATTCAATGTATTATTTGGGACAAATTCTCGATCACCACAGCTCAGCTAATTTACAAGGGGTGACACAACCATTACCCGTGTTGCTCTTACACGGCGCTGATCATCCAACGGCATTGCAAGTTGATGACCTATTGGGAAGCCGTGAAATTGTTGTGAAATCCATTGGTAGTCAGCTCAGTTCGATTAGTGGTTTGTCAGGGGCAACTATTCTTGGTGACGGTCGCGTAGTATTGATCCTTGATATGCCTGCACTCATCCGTCGAATCGATGCGACTGCAATTGCTGCTGATGAACAAGAAGTGCAAGTGGTGGAGGCTGGAGTTCCAACGGTGATGGTCGTGGACGACTCCATTACGGTTAGAAAAGTAACCACACGTTTGCTCGAGCGACATGATTTTGAAGTCATTACCGCGAAAGACGGTGTCGATGCATTGTCAGTATTGGGTGAACAAAAACCAGACGTTATGCTGCTGGATATAGAGATGCCAAGAATGGATGGATTCGAACTCGCCACCATTATTCGCCATGACGAAGCGCTGAAAGATCTACCTATTATAATGATTACTTCACGAACCGGTGAAAAACACAGAGAGCGAGCAGAGCAAATTGGGGTAAACCAGTATATGGGTAAACCATATAACGAAGTTGATCTACTTGAGTCGATTTCTGCGTTGTTACCAAATAAATCCTGAGGAAGAAAGTGAGTGGTTTAAGAGTAGGATTGGTAGCATCCGCCAGCGATGAAAGCGAACAACTCGTTAGTTTGCTTGAGAATAGCGGCGCGCAGATCGTTCATAATATCAGTCCCGACGAAATAAAAGATTCACACGTTGAAGACCAGGCATTGCATGTCTGGTTATTAAGCGTCGATGACGATTCATGGCATGATGCCATCGATCATTTACTCGACGAATCCGAAATTCCCGTCTATTTTAGCGAGCCCGGCACTCTGGCTAAACAGTCGCATCCAGAGTTTTGGTGCTCAAATTTGATGACGCGACTGTACGAAATTACAGGCCTGGAGCAAGAAGCCGATGCTACTTCTGAAGCCTCAGCACAAGACTCCACACAAGACACCGCGGCATCGTCGACTCATTCACAAACTGCCCCCGATACGCCAACTAATCAAGAATCTGTCGCGACCCAGATTACCGATAATCAACCAGAACTGGTTGACTCGGCAGATATCGATGCACCATTAGGCCAGTCGCTGGATGATCTTGAAGGGTCAACTATTGACCTGCCGAGCGATATCGCTGCTGAACTCGTCTCAGAGCTGGAAAGTATCTCTCCTGTTTTGAGTGAAGAGTTGCCTCCCCTCGCCGAGACACCATCAGAAGTTATTAACGAATTGTCAGAAAATAGCGATGATGAAGAATTTGAGTTTGAATCGGATCTGGAATTAGAACCGGATCTGGAATTAGAACCGGATCTGGAATTAGAACCGGATCTGGATGCAACGCTGGAGTCTGATTCAGAACTGGATTTAGACGCCGAATTATCGTCAGAGTTCGATGCTGATTTGGAACTGGAAACCGGAATCGACGACGCTGAATTAGCAGTGCCTTTGACGACCGATGGCATAACTTCTTCCGAGTTTGAATCTAGCGAGACCAAATCTAGCGAGACCAAATCTAGCCAATTTGAATCAACCGACGCGATTAGCCTGGAACTCGAACCCGAGGTAGGTGAACAAGGCGCTTCATCGGAAGATAACGATCAACTGGAGCTCGATAGTGATTTTGAGTTGCAATTGGATGCCGAACTGGCAGCATTAGAATCAGATACACCGCAAGTTACTGCTCATGCGAGCGAGGAAGATTCAGCGGATCTTTCGCTAGATACCAATGGGCTCGAACTTGAAGCGATCGATGCTGAAGCCGAAACAGTCATCACGGGCAAGGCCGAGTTTAAGATCGACGATGAGGAACAGTTACCCACTGAACAAACGACGCCAGCTGATTCAATAGCTGAGCCAGAAGCTGAAACAGAAACAGACGGCCTCACTTTGGAAGCGCTTGATACAGAGACGCCGGTGTCGGGAAAAGCACAATTTATTGTCGATGAGGAACCTTCACAAGCGTCAAACGAAGCACCGGAAGACCAGAGCGATCCTGCTGAGGCTGAGTTGCCGAGTGAATCCGAGTTAACGCTGGAAGCAATTGAAACCGAAGCGCAACCGGATTGGTTGGGCCAATCGGAACCAGAAACGACAGAAGAATCGCCAGAAATTGGCGCCGTAGAAGAACCGCCGGTTGACACTATGGTTGCGCCAGAAGATGAGTTTTCGTTCAGTCTGGAATCGCAGGAGACGGATCTGAATACAGACGATAGTTTCCAGCTAGAACTGGTAGAAGATTTAACACCAGAGGAGTCTGTCGATACCGAATCCGCGCAAGCGTCGCAGCAAGAATTACTAGACACAGAACTCTCGGCAGGGATTGAACTTGACGAAGAGACGATTCGCGAAATCGCGAAAGATGCATTACAAGATTCGTCGCTTGAATCGAGTGAAGACGAGATTGTTTTACCTGAGCCTGAGGTCCCGGAATTAGATTCCAGAATGGGCTTTAACGCGGATGCAGAACTGGAAGCCAACCTGACGCTCGAAGCAAGCCATCAGACGGATGCGCTGGACGGAATGGTTAGCGAAGAATTGTCACCTGAAGATTCTCCCACGCTGGATTCGACCGCCGATACAAATTTTTCCGATAATGATTTAAGTGATTCAGTCGCTGACGTAGAAGAACCAATCGGCAATACATTGGCCGAAGACCAGTTTAATCTGGATGACTCTGTCGAAGAAGTGACAAGTTTTGATAACGCCGTGGTTTCTCTCGATTCCGCGCCGCCAGAAGACGCCCTAGAATTTGAAATCCCCATGCTCGACGAAACCGCCGGTGACGTTGAGTTTGAAGAAAAAACAGAGCCTAAAATTACCACCCGGTTTACGCCCTGCTGGGTCATTGGCGCATCTCTCGGTGGGCCGGCAGCCGTGAAACGATTTTTAAATTGTATTCCGGCAGACATAAACGCCAGCTTTATCATTGCCCAGCATATTGATGAAAATTTCTTACCAGTGCTGGCGGAAATATTGACCAACAGCAGCCAGTTTAACGTCAAAGTAGCACAAGGTAGTAATGATATAAATCCAGGCAATGTGTTTCTTGCGCCGTTAAAAGGAAAATTAGTATTGCTTCAGGATGGTTCGATTCTAGTTGACCATTCGCAAAAATGGAGCGCACCTTATTCTCCCTGTATCAACGATGTGATAGAAACAGTTAGTCAGGTTTACGGGGATTTGGCCGGGGCAATTATTTTTAGCGGCATGGGTGAAGATGGATTAAATGGCGCGCGCAAAATGCGTCAACAAGGTGGACAGGTGTGGGCCCAGTCGCCTGAAACCTGTGCTAATTCATCAATGCCGGAATCCGTGATTAATAATGGTGAGGTCGATTATGTTGGCACACCAGAGCAGCTTGCCGATCGTCTGGTCGCAGAGCTTAAAGGGACGACTAGCCTCGCGGGTTAACCTCAATTAAACGCAGATAGAGAAAAAGTGATGACAGCCGAATTACAAGAAGTTTATAGCTTAATGATTCCAACGGTTCGTGGGAATATTTTGTTGCCTAACTCGAACGTCGCTGAAATTGTTCCATTTAGTAACGTCGAACTTTTTCCAGACATGCAAGATAAGCCAAATTGGTTTTTGGGGCATTTGTACTGGCGTGGTCAGGAAATTCCTCTCGTTTCTATTGATGTAATACGGGGCGAATCAGACCCTCAAGCTAACAAACGATCGCGAGTAGCGGTTGCACATACGTTAAATCAAAATCGTGAGTTGCCCTATATTGCCATCGTAGTACAAGGTATTCCGCGGCTATCTCACGTTAATCCAGACAACATTCAGTTTAAAGACGAAGAATTGTCGGACGCGGAAAAGATGCATGTTTCTGTCGATAGTATTGATGCTTCGATCCCGGATCTGGATAAGCTGGAAGAAATGATTATGACGGCGCGCGAATCTATCTCAAACTAACTTTGTGTCTCAGCTACACCCCTCAACTTCCCCCAAACTACAAATAGCCTGGCCGATTGTTTTAGTCGGCGGCGGGCTAGGTGCTGTACTTGCCTGGGGAATACTTTCTGGCGACCAGCAGGGGCGGGTCAATCTTATTTATCTCTTGCTCGTGTATGTGCTGCTTCCTTTGTTGAGTTTAATCGTTTCGTCATTATCGATGATTAGTGGACGAGGCTTTAATCTGGCAAGGTTAGTGGTTGCACTGCCGCTTTGGTCACATCAGAAACAAATGTTATTGCGAAAAGCGCGACAATTACAGGTTGAAAAATATTGGTTGTTTTTTCAAAGCCATCTGGCGGCGCTGGCATTCTCGATTAGCAGTCTGCTCGTTTTCTTTATTTTATTGTTAGCGACGGATATTAATTTTGTCTGGCGCAGTACGTTGCTCGCCGCGACCGATCTTCATCCGTTGCTTTTAGTGATCGCCAAACCCTGGACGTTTTGGCACGAGGCGCAGCCGTCGCTCGCTTTGTTAGAAATGACCCAGGATTCTCGTCTGCAGACGACGGCCGCAGGAACGGTATTTGCCAATTGGTGGCCTTTTGTTCTAGCGGTACAGATTTTTTATTGTGTCTTTTTGCGGTCGTTATTATTGCTTGTAGCCGGTTGGTTGTTTCGTTCTAAACTGCAACGAGATTTCGAACAAGCGCTCGCCGCTCAAATTGACGATGACTATAAAACGGTTAACGAACTGGTTGATGCCCAGCCAGTCGTCTCGACATTACCCGAAAACATAATGGTGAACAATTGGGCGCAGGTCGATTTCTGCCTCGTTACACCTTTTCAAACGCTGAACTTGTCCAAAGACAATGTCTTAAATGCGGGCCCACTCGCTTCAGAAGTGGAACAGCGGGTTGCCGAACGGTGGCAAGGGCAACAGTTAGTGTTGGTTAAATCTTGGGAGCCGCCCATGGGCGATTTAGCGGATTTTCTCCAGAATGGCCAGGGATACTTATGGCCGCTGGATTGGCAAGATGAAGCATTGGAACCTTTGCGAAAAATTCATTTACAAGAATGGCAACGATTTACGCAGCAATTTTCCAATTGGCAAATCTTTGTGCCTGCAAAGCTAATGCCTAAGGAGCAAGCATGAAGCGTGCGACATTTGCCGTGGTTGGCCATCCAAATAAGGGTAAATCATCCATTGTATCGACATTGGCGCGAGATGATGAGATTAATATTTCACAGCAAAGCGGAACGACTACGCAAGCGGACAAGGTTCGAGTCGAAACGGCGCGTTCGGGATACGAATTAGTCGATACTCCCGGCTTCCAACGACCGGCCAAAGTACTCCGTTGGTTAAAACGACAGGCGCAAAGCGCAGATCAACGCGCCAATGCGGTCGCGGCGTTTGTCAGCGACGCTGACTGTCAACAAAAATATCCTGATGAAGTCGCGCTATTAACGCCACTAGTTAAAGGAGCTGCCATTTTATATGTGGTCGACGGTTCGCGACCTTACGGGTCTGAATACGAAGCTGAGATGGAAATTCTCAATTGGACGGGCCAGCCAAGCATGGCGTTAATTAACCCCATTGAAAGTGAATTACACGTCGAGAGTTGGCGCAATGCACTGACCCAGTATTTCAAAACGGTGCGGATATTTAATCCGATGACGGCAGATTTTGATAAGCAGATTGAGTTATTAACAACCTTTGCCCATCTGAAACCAGAATGGTCGACGACCATCCAATTAGTCACTGAAGATCTGCGGATGATACGGCAGAATCAAAAAAATCAATGTGCGACTATTCTGGCGAGACTTCTGGAAGATCTGTGTTTGTATCAAACCAGTCAAAAAGTGTTAGATCATAACCAGGCAGAAACTGTTAAACCGCTGTTGGCCAAGCAATATCAAAATTGGATGAGCAAACGCGAACGCCAATCCTTAAAAGAATTATTTGCCGTTTACGCACACTTTCACACAGAATTGACTATCGAAGACTTAACGTTGCCGCCCGATCTTTTTGATTGCGAACAATGGTATATGTGGGGTCTGAATAAACAGCAACTGGCGACCGTTGGCGCGATAACGGGAGCTGCTGCCGGCGCGGCGGCTGACCTGATGGTCGCCGGACATAGTTTTATGCTCGGCACTATTGGCGGCGGATTGCTTGGCTTTGGCAGTGCCTGGCTAGGAGCGGATAAACTGGTCGAGGCAAAAGTAAAAGGTTTGCCGCTGGGCGGCTACGAAGCCTGCTATGGACCAATGAAAAATAAGAACTTTCCTTATGTGATTATCGGCCGCTTTATTTACTTGTATCGTCAGATTAGTCAACGAAATCATGCAATTCGAGAAACCATGCAAATCGATTCAATAGCGCTCAATTCGCAAATTAACCAACTGGAAAAATCCGTTCAAAAAGCCCTTCATCAAGCCTGCGATAAATTGGTCAAGCAAAAACCCGTTGATGATCTCACAGAAATTTTCTCACCGCTATTTGAATTAAAAACGACAGCGGATTCGTAGGATTCTCTTACAATTATTGAGTCGACGTACCAGGCGAGATTGCCTAGGCTATGTAATGTATTGTCGACTTTAATCTGAACATTAGAATATGACACATTCTTTTACCTGGCTGAGAAATTTGATTGAGATCGCACTCCTTTTGGCGATCGGTCTACCTATTGTTGCTGCCGCTCAGGATATTCGAACCCACCGCTATCAAGTGGCTATTAATCCAGAACTGTCCAGTGCGCAGGTCAATATTTGTTTTGCTGGAAAAGTCCCCGAATATCTGATTGTCGATTACAAAAAAGCGACTCGAAATATCCTCGAGTTTCCTAAAACGCAGAAAGGGTTTATTGAGTTTCAAGGTCGTTACTGGAAAACTCAATCGCTCGCGCCCAATTCGTGTGTCAATTATCGCGTTGATATCAGTGAACATAAACGCAAGCGTCGTTCGGCCGAAAACGATAAAACGCAAATAAGTTTTCAAACCGAAAACACCTGGTTATGGCTACCAGAAGCACTTTCTGAGGATGAACAGGTCGAAATTGAATTTCAGATCCCGGATAGTTACCGAGTGTCTACTCCTTGGCAAATGCTGGATAATAAAGGTCATCGATTTTTACTCGGTCGAACGCCTCACGACTGGGGATTTACTATCATTATCGGTGAATTTCAGTTACGTCCAGTTAAGCTAGCCTCGGGCAGTCAACTGAATATCGCGGTGCTCAATCAGGTGAAACAAAAAAACGCGTTAAAACAATGGGTCGTTGATATTGGCGAAACTTTAAGCGACTACCTCGGCCATTTTCCATTGTCGCAATTACAAGTTATTCTCATTGAGAACCGTCGTTTTAGGACTGGACCTGTTCCATGGGGAGATGTCAAACGCGGTGGCGGGTTTGGTATTCGCTTTGTGGTGGATAGTGATCAATCGCTTGAAAAATTTTATCAGGATTGGACCGCGACACATGAATTTAGTCATCTTTTAGTGCCAAATATTGAGTATCAAGATGGTTGGCTGTCTGAAGGGCTGGCTTCGTATTTACAATATTTGTTAATGGCACGATCAGGCCAGCTCACGCCGGAGCAGGCGTGGCAAAAACTATACCTCGGATTTAATCGCGGTTTGAATGGTACTGTAAATGCGCCGGAAGAAAAGCTCATAAATACTTCCGAGAATCGACGCAAAGGCAATCGCTCAGGACGGACGATGCGCATTTATTGGAGCGGAGCGGTTTACTTCTTTATGGCTGATGTTGAGCTGAGAAAACAATCGAAAGGTCAATTGGGTTTACCAGAGCTGCTGTTGAAATTGAATCAATGTTGTATTGATAGTCGTGATGAATGGAGCGGTATAAGACTGGCAAAAAAATTGGATGAACTGTCAGATAAGGATATTTTCGTCGACCTTTACCGTAACATTGCCTACAGCAAAGACTTTCCAGACTTTATGCAAACCTTCAATGAGTTAGGGATTCAGGTTGAAAATGAGCAGGTCACCTTTGATTCGCAAGCGTCATTCCAATTGCGAGACCAAATTATTTACCGGTCGTCCTCGTTAAAAATTCTCGGACAATAATCAAAGGTTTACCGTTCACCAAAACTCAGGACTTACAGATCACCAAACTGCGCCTGAAAAACTGCGATAGCGGTTAATCCAGCAGTTTCGGTGCGTAAAACTCTCGGACCGAGTTGCAGGCCTTGCGCATTAACTTGCGCAAATTTTTGTAAGTCACTCTCGGAAAAACCGCCTTCAGGACCAATAAATAAATTAACCTTTGTGGGAAGCGGGCAGTCTTTAATTTTTAGAGACGCCGTGGGCTCGAGTATATAATTGGCGGCGGACACTGATGGTTGAATGGCTTTAAGTTGTACCGCCGGATTAATCGCGGGAATAATGGCTCGTCCAGATTGTTCGCAAGCACTGATTGCAACACCTTGCCAATGTTGCTGTTTTTTAGCCAGTCGTTTAGCGTCAAGTTTGACGTTGCAACGTTCGGTAAATATTGGCGTCAATTCGCTAATGCCAAGCTCGACCGATTTTTGGATAATTAAATCCATTTTTTCACCGCGGGCAACCCCTTGATATAAATGGATGTTAAGCGGCGATTCGTTTTGCGGGTCCACTTTCTGCAAAATTTTTACCGAACAACGCTTGCCTTCAATCAAGTTTATTTCGGCGGGGTAATCAAAACCGTCACCGTTGAACAGAGTGAGCAGTGCACCTTCGCGATAGCGCAGGACTTGCACACAATGATGGCTGGCCTCTTTCGGTAATTCGATATTGTTGCCACAAGTTAAATCTATCGGGGCGTAAAAACGGTGGCTTCTCATAATAGTTACATGCGCGTGAGTGAAGGTAAATGACAGTTAATCATAGTCAAAAAAAAGGCGGAAATACATTCCGCCTTGCAAGCTGTTAATTGATTTGTCAGTTGTTATCGATTAGTAACGATAGTGATCGGGCTTATAAGGGCCTTCAACATTGACATTAATATAGTCGGCTTGCTCCTGTGTTAGAACCGTCAGTTTGGCACCAATTTTTTGCAAGTGCAGCCGAGCCACTTTTTCATCCAGATGTTTCGGTAAAACATAGACCTGGTTTTCGTATTTGTCGCCATTAGTCCAAAGTTCGATTTGTGCCAAAGTCTGGTTGGTAAATGAGTTCGACATCACAAAGCTTGGATGGCCGGTGGCGCAACCTAGATTGACCAGGCGTCCTTCGGCGAGCAAGATAATACGCTTACCATCAGGAAAAATTATATGGTCGACCTGAGGTTTAATATTTTCCCACTCGTATTCTTTCAGTGACGCGACCTGGATTTCATTATCAAAGTGACCGATGTTGCAGACAATCGCCTGATCTTTCATGGCAGTCATATGGTCATGACGGATAATGTCATAGTTGCCGGTCGTAGTGACAAAAATATCGGCTTGGTCGACGACGTCCTCAACTGTGACTACTCGGTAACCTTCCATCGCCGCTTGAAGCGCACAGATAGGGTCGATTTCAGTGACAAACACCGTTGCACCTTGCCCACGAAGTGATTGAGCACAGCCTTTACCCACGTCACCATACCCACAGACAACCGCAATCTTACCGGCAATCATGACGTCAGTGGCGCGTTTAATGCCGTCCAGTAATGATTCACGACAGCCGTAAAGGTTGTCAAATTTCGATTTGGTCACCGAGTCGTTTACATTGATGGCCGGGAAAGGCAACGTACCTTCTTTTGCCATCTGGTTCAGGCGATTGACACCCGTGGTAGTCTCTTCTGTCACGCCCTGGATGTTGCTGCCAACACGCTCGTAAAACTCCGGATCTTCAGCCAGCTGTTTTTTAATAGCAGCGAACATAAAGGTTTCTTCTTCACTGCCAGGGTTATCCAGCACGGATATATCTTTGGCGGCTTTTCGGCCCAGGATAACGGCCAGCGTCGCATCTCCACCATCGTCGAGGATCATATTAGCCGTTTCGCCATTGCCCCAATCGAGAATATTGTGAGTATATTGCCAGTATTCTTCCAACGTTTCGCCTTTATATGCAAACACCGGAATACCTTTTTTAGCAATCGCCGCTGCGGCGTGATCTTGCGTTGAATAAATATTACAAGACGCCCAGCGGACTTCAGCGCCCAGAGCCACCAGAGTCTCAATCAGTACCGCTGTTTGAATGGTCATATGCAGTGAACCTGCAATTCGCGCACCTTTGAGTGGCTTGCTATTACCGAACTCTTCACGCATAGCCATCAGGCCCGGCATTTCGGTTTCTGCGATGGCAATCTCTTTGCGACCCCAATCAGCTAATGACAAGTCTTTTACGTAAAAGTCATTGTTTGACATTTTTGCTCTCCAATTTAACTTAAGAGCGCCCTTGATATGATGGTTGGCTATCTGACTGAGCGTGACGAATGAATCCTGTCATTCGCTGCAGCGCCCCTCAATCAGACAGTATGGCAGCTAGCTGCCATAAAAAAATTTATCGATTAAATGCCAGCGTCCGCGCGAAGCGCTTCTGCTTTATCGGTTTTTTCCCAGGTAAAATCGCTGTCTTCTCGTCCAAAGTGACCATAGGCGGCGGTCTTTTTGTAGATAGGACGAATAAGATCTAACATTTTGATGATCCCGTAAGGCGTCAGATCAAAGTGATGTTTAACCAACTCAGCCAATTTTGCTTCGGCAACTTTGGCAGTACCAAATGTATTCAGGCTGATACTCGTAGGTTGCGCAACGCCAATTGCATAAGAAACTTGGATTTCGCAGCGATCTGCTAATCCTGCCGCGACAATATTTTTCGCAACATAGCGTCCTGCGTATGCAGCAGAACGGTCAACCTTAGATGGGTCTTTTCCAGAGAATGCGCCACCACCGTGATGGGCTGACCCACCGTAAGTATCCACAATAATTTTTCGTCCAGTCAGACCACAATCGCCGACCGGTCCACCGATTACAAAGTTTCCGGTTGGATTGATATGAAACTTGGTATCCGCGTGAATGAGGTCTGCGGGTAAAACAGGCTTGATGATGAGTTCTCGCACTGCTTCTTGCAAGTCCGACTGAGTGACGTCAGGGTTGTGCTGGGTCGACAATACTACCGCATCAATCGCGACCGGTTTACCGTTTTCATAACGCAGTGTTACCTGGCTTTTAGCGTCTGGGCGTAACCAGGATAAAATACCGTGTTTGCGAACTTCTGCCTGTCGTTGCACTAATTGATGTGACCAGGTAATTGCCGCCGGCATTAATACATCGGTTTCATTGGTGGCATAGCCGAACATTAAACCTTGGTCACCGGCGCCCTGGGCTTCTTCGGTATCTCTGTCGACGCCTTGATTGATATCCGGCGATTGTTTACCAATTGCATTAATGACAGCACAAGTTTGACCGTCAAATCCCATTTCTGAGCTGGTATAACCAATATCACAAATGGTCGCCCGAACAATTTCTTCAAGATCAACCCAGGCGCTGGTGGTAACTTCGCCTGCCACAATAGCCATACCGGTTTTAACCATTGTTTCCACCGCGACACGCGATTTGGGATCTTGGCGTAAAAGTTCATCCAACACAGCGTCAGAAATCTGATCGGCGATTTTATCCGGGTGACCTTCAGAAACGGATTCTGACGTAAAAAGGGAATATTCAGCCATTAGTGAAAAACCTCATTAAATTCGTTTGGTTCCATTAAATATGAGCCGGGTTGCACAACCAACCAGCGGAATCCTTCTCGGCTCCTAGCAGTGCGCAATTGTACATATAAAAACCACTTTTTTCACGATTTTTCAATGACATTGGGTATTGCTGGTGGTTATCGCGTTATGCAATCTCTATACAGTAAAACATCTTAGAGAGTCTGTAGGCTGAGTTGTTGTTACACACAAAGATAAATTTACCCGTGTCACTGAAGGTTTTATATTAAAATTCAACATCTTATAGCCGATTTTTGGGCGCAATTGCTGACTGGCAAATCGCCTGACAACTGGCGACATCGACAGCGATATTGTATTGAAATAATATGATCGAAGCGGTAACGAGCGAATAGATAATCAAAATTCCAATGGAAACAGCGTAAAAGCGTTGATTGCCAATTGAAACAATGCCCCAAAAGCCATGAAAAATCGCGCTTGTGAGACTTGCGAACATTAACAGCTTTTTTGCTAAAGCAAACGATTGTGACAGATAATTAAGAAAGAAAAAGCTTCCCACCGTGAGATAAATGATAATCCCCTCGATGGAAAATTCACCAGCAAAGCCCGAATGACTTTCATTGGCTATCACAAATACCAGCGTTAAGCCAATAAAGCCAATCCAGAGGCTGCGAATAATGTAATTAAAATTAATTAAGCGGCTGCTAAAGTCAGAATAGACGAGACGGTAGATTTTCACAAAGACTCCTTTTGGCGCGCTCTTTTAAAATAAACGTTTGAACGCCTTAAATATTTTGCTTTTATTGATTTGGGTTGTGGTGTGATAGCGAAGAAAAAGAGATAGGCATTTAAATTTAAAAATATAAATGCTAGAGTCCTGTGCCTTCGCTGGCCAAATAATAAATTTTCGCTTATGAAATTCTCTCAGAAGCTAGAGCCTTGTCGGTTAGTTAAGCGTTACAAACGATTTCTCGCCGATGTGATACACCCAGAACACGGCGAAATGACGGCCCATTGTCCCAATACGGGTTCGATGAAAAACTGCTGGCAAGAAGGTTGGACGGCCTGGGTGCTAGATAGTCATAACCCAAAACGCAAATACCAATATACCTGGGTGTTGTCGGAGGATGAGCAGGGGCATTTAATCGGGGTGAATACCCATTTCGCTAACGATATTGTTTATGAAGCCATTGAGTCAAGGCGAGTGCCGTCACTATCGGACTTTCAACAGATCCAGAAGGAAGTAAAGTATGGAGAAGAAAATAGCCGAATAGATATCTTGCTAACACATGAAGACGACAGCAAAACGTTTATTGAAGTCAAAAGTGTGACTTTGCTCGAAGAGGATGGTATCGGCTATTTTCCTGATGCGGTCACGACAAGAGGACAAAAACATTTACGCGAACTGATTCAATGCGTAGAACAAGGGCAAAACGCGGTCCTATTTTTTTTGGTACAGCATACAGGGATAAATCAAGTCGCTGCAGCCAATCATATTGACCCTGAGTACGCGGCACTTTTAACAAAAGCAATTTCGGCTGGAGTCAGTGTATTGGTGTATGGTTGTAAGATATCTGCAACCGAAATTTTACTGGACGAACAATTACCATTGTTAACCAGTTAAAATAATGCCTTGAAAATCTCTAAAAGAGATATAAAAGATTGATATTTTATATTGTATGAAAAAACTCATTTAGCACGGTCTAATATACGTTTAAATTATTGAATATTTTAAACTTTAAATTAAAACGTGGTATCTTAAATAGAATAACTAAAACCACTGAAAACGGTGGAATGCAGACAATTTCAAAAGGTAAATCGTAGCCAGATGCGCTATATTTAATAAATTCATATCATTTTTGGATATTTTATCCGGAGTTCGTGATTCTTCTTTTAAGGGTAGTAAGTGGAAAAGGGCGCAAACATGCTGAAGGTAGGGGACTTTGTTCTCAATACTGCCAGCCGAAAACTATATGATAAAGATAAAAAAGAAGTCTCCCTTGCTCCGACCCTTTTTACTCTTTTAAAGTTTTTCGTCGACCATCAAAATCAAGTCTGCTCGAAGGACATGATTATCGATCATGTCTGGAAAGGAAAAATTGTTGTTGAAGCGAACGTTAATCAGAATATTAAAAAGCTGAGGGATGTTCTTGGGGATTCAGTAAATAACCCCACTTATATCGAGACCGTTACCGGTAAAGGTTTTCGTTTTATTGCCAATTCGGAGGAGTACCGCGCCACGCCTCAGACAGAATCTAAAAAGCTGAATAAGATCCTGTTCCCATTATTTTTAATTATTCTAGTTATTTCTTTTCTTTTTTATCGTTATGTCCCAACGAACGAAGTGAATAATCTAACAATCATAAAAGAGCTACATCCTTTGACTACCTTAAAAGGTTGGGAACACTATCCCGATGTATCCCAAGACGGGAAGTATCTTTTGTTTAGTCATAAATATGGAGAGCAGGCATGGAATATATTTTTAAAACCATTAAATCGAGAGTCATATCATCCTATTATCGAAACTGAAAATAAAGATATGTTTCCAGTTTTATCGCCTGCGCAGTCTAAGTTAATTTACTTCAGTAAGGGAAGAAATAGATGTGGACTCTACATTCGAGATATTAAATTGGAAACAAGCCAAGTTAGCGAAGAAAGAGAATTGAAAAAATGTCCAATGCCCAATTCGCGAATAAAAGCGGAATGGATTGATGAGAAAGAAGTTTTTATAAGTATTAATGAAGATTTAAAATCTCCTGCGAGTATCTACCAGTTTAATATAGTTAACAACAGACAGAAGCTCATTTCAAAACCTGATTCAAAAGGGTTTGGAGACTATGCACTCAGTTTTTCTAGCAAAAATAACAAGCTTGCATACATTCGAAATATTGGATGGTCATCTTCAGAGATTTGGGTCTACGATCTAATTGAAAACTATCATCAAAAAATTAAAACAACACCGTTATTGTTAACTGAAATAGATTGGCTCAATAGTGAGTGGTTAATATATCAATCTGGAAACAAAGAAATATCTAAAATTAATCATAATGGAACGGAAGAGCAAATTGTAGCCAAATTTTTAACAAAGGTGTACTTTCCGTTTGTTATTGATGACAAATCAATCGGAGTTGTTCAAGGCGAATACACAGTGAGCGATGTGAGTTCTTTTGATATGGAATCTAAAGAGCTTAAAACACTTATCAGCTCTAGCTCTAACGATTATTTTGCATTTGGAAATAGTGGATACTTTGTTTTTGTTTCAGATAGGACTGGTGATCCACAAGTTTGGTTAAGAGATAGTCTTGGAAATAACACTCAGCTTACTAATTTTCAAAAGTCATTTGAAATCTCAGAATTGTCAGCTGACTTTAACAATAATTTGATTATTTTTAATAAAAGCGGTCATATTAACATTATAGACAAGAAAGGAACTTTGATCTTTGATTCAGAAAACTATTCAAATAATGTTCATAACAATCCAGTTTTAGATTTAGAAAATGATCGCTTTTTGTATTCCGTTCAGCTAGAAGGGGAGTGGAATATAGAGTCAAGAAAAATAAGCTCTCCAGGAGAGAAAATAGGTTTATTTAAAGGAGTTAGTGCTCGACCTTGCATCAAACAAAACTGTATTTATTATCTAAAAGATAATGATACGAAACTATATAAATATATCCCTCAAAGTAATACTAGCCAACCGGTAGCTGAAATAGGGAAATTACTTAAGATAAACGAATGGGATGTGTTTGATAGACACCATATCCTTTATCTTCAAAAGGACAAAGCGAAGAATAAGATTATCAAGCTAAACCTATCAGATAGTAGTAAACAGTTAATTTTCGAATCAAATGCCAAAATGTTTAGCTTGGATAAGACTACACATACGCTATATTCTAATATCGTTTCAAAAGGCAATACTGACATCATGCGGTTTGATTTATGAAAAAATACTTAAGTTATTATATCTTGAGCAATTAAAAGCCAATAAAATCAGCCTCTTAATTCAGTGAATCTCTTAACATCACCAAAGCATAAGAATGTTTCAGCCTCATCTCGACGAATTAGCGCTCAGCATATGATGTTTTATTATCTATTAGTGAGATTTATATCTGCTTTATCAAAATTTATTTAGTATTTATTTGAATTAATAGCTCAAATAAATACAAGATTGATTTCGCAATAGTTAATTAATATCCAAGAGGAAGTGTATTATGCATAAATTAGTAGCTGTAATGTTGTTGTCTTTTTCTCTTTCTGCTGCTTCTACAGAGACAAGCAAAGAAAGTTCAGAAAGTAGTGAGTCTAAAAACGTATTTGGTGAAATTTTTAATGTCCAATCGTATGTTTGTGACGAATTTCCACTGTGCAACGGCAATGAAGAGAGTCAAATGGCCAGAGAAACAGAGCTTGAAAAAGAAGTGTATGAATCACCGGAAGAAGAGCAAAGGAAAGAATAGTCTTAAAAAGTTTTAATAGTTATCGAATATAATTTTTTTGAAGCATAAAAGTGACTAGCCAACACGAGTGCTTATAGCACTCGAGCTGGCTGCTTACTCAGCATGTAGTTGTTATTGTGGTCTAAATTCTTTTGATTCGACTGTCATAGGTGAAAATACCTTTCTAATTCAACAAATTTATCTCAATTTATATCCTTTAAAATCAATCTGTTACCAAAATTTATCTCAATTTATGTGCTTTTCAAATCTCCACCCGTTATCGTGATTCTTGTGCTTGGAAAATCCAGATAAGAGATGCCAATCAACTTCTCTTTCGGAACCAGGTAACGTTTTATAAACGCGAAGATTAAATGGAGAGCCTAAGTTGAAAGTAGTCGCTACTAAGAAAATCAAAGATGCTCAATCTCGATATCCAGCCGCAGATAAACACCTTTGTGCCTGGTTTTTGATTATGAGCCGCGGCGATTTTTATTCGGAGCAGGATTTAAGAGCAACTTTTGGAGATATGCGCGGGTTTAATCACCAGTATAAATTCCCAATTCCTGAAACCACCTTACTTGTCCATACCTTAATCAATTTTGAGTCACAAGTGGCTTTTATCGATGAGATAAAGCCTGGAAACCACTAGAGGATAGTGCAATGCAAGAAACTTTGGAAAGAGCAGTAATTCACTGGAATATGGTCGCTCCAGTGGTAGATACTCCAAAAACCCCAGAAGACTACGAGACTTTGATCGGCAACCTTAAAGAAACCATTGAGCTGGTCCAAAACCGTCCTAATAGCCCTTTGGCTGGGCTAATTAAGGCCATGTCACGGGCAGCGCAGGAATATGAAAGAACCCATATGCTAGAGCACCAGGGCGGCGCATTGTTAGCATTACGCTACTTAATCAAACTGCATGGTGTTAAACAGTCTGAACTCAAAGAGATTGGCAGCCAGGGCGTTGTATCGGAAGTGTTAAGTGGTAAGCGATCGCTTACTTTGCGCCACGTACGGGCCTTATCTAGGCGATTTAGAGTGTCCCCTAATACGTTTATTGATGCCTATTGAGAATTGCCAGGTCTGGAAAAGACCGGCAGTGTAAGGATTTTGTCCGCGAGCAAAATGAGATCGGTGTGTTGTTTCTCGGCGAATAAAATGGGCCACCGGTTTTGCTGGTGGCCTTTCCATAGAAATAAATAACGTTTAACTGGGTTAAGGTTAAATAAGGTCAAGGTTAAATAGGCTTAAGGATAAATTAAGTTACCCACAGACTGGAAAAGGGGGAAGCTTAGCGTGCCTTTGGTCGTTTTTGCTTGTCATGCTTATTGCGAACAATCTTAGCGGACTCTTTATTCGCTTTATGTTGTAAACGCACACGTTCTTTCTTGGTAACCACACCATCTTTTTTCGCCCGATTTTCCATTTTTTGCAACTGGACCTGCCCTTTGACCAGGCGACGTGTTTCTTTCGCTGTGAGCTCACCACTTTTAACGCCTTGAACAATCCGAGACTTTTGATTCGCCTGACGTTCGTTTAAGACAGGGGTTCCCGCAAATGCCGGTCCAGCAAACATTAATAAAGCGGTCGTTGCCAAAAGATGTTTGATTGATTTATTCATAGTTATTTCCTCATCGATTTTTATTGGGTTTAATCATTCAACGGCTGAATGCCGATTGGGTTGACAAAAATAAGAGGAAAAATTTAAAAATTTCAGGATTAGCCCCGAGCGATGGGCCACCAAGCCATAGAGCGAAGTGGGATCACTAAGCAAGCATTAAGGTTTATCCGTCGTTTAAGACCAGGAAAAGAGTAAGAACACCAATATTAAAGTCAGCAGCCAGAATCCAGAAATAAATTGCCAGAAAAGCGCCTGGTTTTTGTCTTTAGTATAAACCGGATCGTCGAGCAGGTAGTCTGGGTTTGGGTTATGCAAATCGTTTAAGAATGCTTCCATATTGGTATAGCGCTTTTCCAGATCAAAAGCTACGCCGCGCTCAAGGGTTCGGTCAAACCACAAAGGGATCACCGGGTTAAACTGATTCGCATTACGGTATCGCAGGCGGTCATAGTCGAGGGCTGATTTGCATTCTGCGATGCCTTCCCCATAAGGGAGTTCACCGGTAAATATTTCATAGGCGATAGTCGCCAGCGCATATAAGTCTCCTTGAACGCCAGAATTATTACCTAACAGGTATTGGGGATCAGAGTAAGAGGCCGTACCTAATGCGCCCTCGTGTTCTAAAGGGCGAAAGACTTCTGCGATTCCCGCAACAAAGACTGACCCAAAATCGACAATTTTGACGTCACCCTCAGGGGTAATCATAACGTTTCCTGGTTTTAGGTCCTGGTGAATGGTTTCCTGATTATGAAAAGCCGCCAGGCCTTCAGCGATTTGCTCAACAATTTTAATTGCGACCTTTGGGCGCGGAAACGGATTTTTTTTCATCCACTTTTCTAGTGTTTCGCCGTGCACGTACTCCATCAGGTAATAAAGGAAGTTTCGTTTACGTTTTTGCGAGAGAATTTTTACCACAAAAGGGGTGTTAATGCGTTTGCCAATCCACTCTTCCTGGATAAAGCGGTCGATATAAGAAGTGTTATCTTCAAAATTGACCGACGGGGTTTTCATGACTAATGACTGACCGCTATCTTGATCTTCCACCAGATAAAGTTGACTGCGACTACTGGCAAAAATTTCTTTTTTGATCAAGAAACCATCGATCGACATACCGGGTTCAAGCGGCGGCGGAAAAGGCATGCGAGTCAATTTAACGTTGTAATCGTTGAGGCTTTCTTTCGGTAATTTGGCTACGTGAGCAACAACACAACTGATGTTGTCGTCACTTTCAGCTTGCTGGGCAAGTTTAATCAGCTGCTCGGATTTTTCCTGTTCGCTGAGATTAGACGCCAGAGTTTGTTGAATCTGTTCGTCGCTGACAAAGTCATGAACTCCGTCACTCGACAATAAAAATCGATCACCTTCTTCTAAAGGTAACTTGGAGTAATCAATATGCAGGTTACTATCCATACCAACTGCACGCGCTAAAATGCTGCGACCTTTTCCCAGCGTGGCGATATGGTCACGAGTGATCTGTTTTAACTGACCGTTACGCAGGTGATAAATGCGACTGTCGCCGGCATGAAAAATATGAGCGATTTGTGACTTGATCACCATGCCACTAAAGGTGCACAGGTAACCTTTTTCTTCATTGACAAATTCATGGCTTTTTCGATAAAGCTTCAAATTGATTGCGGTGAGGATCTTTTGACCTGCGTGGCTGACCGACCAGGTATCCGGTGTTTGATAATAGTCCTCGATAAAATTATTGACCGCAGTTTCGCTGGCTTCCTTACCTGCTTCTGCGCTGCTGACCCCATCGGCGACGGCTAACGCAATTCCTTTATTTTCCAGCTGATGATCAGAAGTTGGAATAAAGCTACCCACAAAGTCTTCGTTTTCGGCTTTTACACCCTGAATAGATGATTCACCCACTTCAACGACTAAAGAGATCTCACTGGAAAAGGTTAAACTATTTTCTTCCAGTTCAGGATTCGTCGGTTCTGTGAGCGATTCTTTATTCATACGTTAGACCTTACGAGTCGAACAAGCTTTGATTTTTCCATTGTAGAAATAAAAAAGCCTCTATGAAAGAGGCTTTCTTAAATATCGTTGTTATTCTACATCGATTAAGTGGACACTACCGTCAGGCATGACTTCCGCCATATGGCCTTTCGGTTCTTCAATGAAGTAGCAGGCCAGAAAGATAAACAAAGCAGAGCCAGAAATCACGTAAAAGAAAGTGCTATAGTCGACAAAAGATAATACAGTCAAATAAGTCACTGCACCGACGTTACCGTAAGCACCCGCCATACCGGCAATTTGTCCTGTCATACGACGTTTAACCAGTGGCACTATGGCAAACACCGCACCTTCACCCGCCTGAACGAAGAAAGAGCAGCACATAGTCGCAATAACCGCGACCGGAATCCACCAGTTACTGTCGATATTTCCGAGAACAAAATAGCCAACCGCTAAACCGCCGACAAGGATCATGAGGCTCTTACGACGTCCAAATTTATCGCTAAACCAACCGCCAGTTGGACGAGCCACTAGGTTCATAAATGCGAAACCTGAAGCGAGTAAACCAGCTTGCACGGCGCTTAGCCCTTCAAATGTTTCCAGGAAGAAAAGCGGTAACATCGAAACGACCGCAAGTTCAGAACCAAAGGTTACAAAGTAGGCGACCTGCAAAATAGCAACTTGTTTGAATTTATACTTCTCCAGATCAGGTACACCTTTAGTCAGGTTTTCCTTGTTAACTTTGTAAATCGCGCTGGTTTGGAAAGCAAATAAAGCCACGAGTGCGATCCATAAAATGTACATGGTTTCCTGAGTTAACAATGACACACCGGCAGGAGAAAGTTTCCAGGCCAGAACGCCAAGGGCGACGTACATCGGTACATTCATTAGCAGGTAGAAGAAAAAGTCTCCACGGCTAGTAACTTCCAGACCACCTGATTTTTTTGGTTTAAAGTAAGTAGAACCTTTGGGTGTATTTCGTGCAGCGTTATAGAAGAAAATGCCGTAGATACCTGCGATAACACCAGTAAGTCCTAATGCGTAGCGCCAGCCATCGTCACCGCCAAACATCAATGCGATAGTCGGTAAGGTCATTGCGCCTGCGGCGGAACCGAAGTTCCCCCAGCCGCCGTAAACACCTTCTGCGACGCCCACTTGTTTGGCCGGAAACCATTCGCCAACCAGACGAATACCGATAACAAAGCCCGCTCCAACAAAGCCGAGTAAAAATCTGAACAAGGCAAGTTGTTGATAACTGTCGGCCATCGCGAATCCAGTACAAATAAAGCTGGAAATAATCAACAAACTACTATAAATAATTCGCGGACCAAATTTATCCACCAGAATACCAATGGCAATTCGTGCCGGTATGGTAAGGGCAACATTTAAGATCAATAGTGCTTTTACCTGCGGTGTCGTCAGATTAAAGGCTTCTTTAATAAACACCATCAATGGTGCGTGAGAAAACCAAACGACAAAAGTTAAGAAGAATGCAAACCAGGTGATATGCAAAGTCTTAATTTTGGGATCTCGGAAATTGAGAATATTAAATTTACTATCGTTGGACATTTTTATCCCCTTACATGAGGTTCATGTAAAAAACATTTGGGTTAATTGCGAGTGCATCATCCGCTCTTTAATCTGGCTAAGGCATGATCTGAATCAAGCGAGAAGAAGTTACGCGCCTGACTAACTCTAAAGGGATGGGGTTTATAATACTAAAGTGGTAGTTTGGAAATGGCTTTCGTTTGTCAGATCTCCTATAGTGGGCTGTGTCGGATTTTGATTGAGAGCGGACCCTGTCCAGTTAACCCAATAAAGAAAGCGATTTATGGAATATCAAAGTAAACAGGCAAGAAGAGTTTTATTGATGGCAACTCTGGCGTTTGCCGCCAATTTTTCCGTGTGGACGCTTTACGCCGTCATGGGAATCAGCATCAATGAATCACTCAATTTATCGGCAACCGAGTTTGGATTTTTGCTAGCTTCGCCGATGCTGACCGGCGCGTTGTTACGATTTCCGGTGGGCTTTCTCTGTGAAATCTATTCCTGTCGAAAACTATTTATCTGGCAGATGGTGCTGATCGTACCGGCAATTTTCGCCCTGCGCTGGGTGGAATCTTACATGGGTTATTTGCTGATTGGATTGATTATCGGGATTTCTGGCGTGTCATTTACCATTGGTATTCGCTATGTTTCCGTCTGGTTTGAAAGACGCCAGCAAGGTTATGCCATGGGCGTATTTGGCGCCGGCAACGCCGGCGCGGCCATTACTCTTGCGATCGCGCCGTTAATTATTCGTTATTGGGGATTTGATGCCATCGGTATTTTTTACGCGCTGGGCATGATCGTTATGATCATTTTATTTATGGTAATGGCGCCAGAAGAAACGGCTTACATGGAAAAACGTCGAGAGACGGATTTAAAATACCATCTGGCACCACTCAAAGACATGCAGGTCTGGCGATTTGGCCTCTACTATTATTTTGTTTTTGGCAGCTTTCTGGCGCTCATCTTGTGGCTACCACAGTATTATATGGATGCCTACAAATTAGACCTGCAATCCGCCATGCTTTTCACTCTGATTTTTGTGACTTCCTCAAGTATGGTGAGAGCGCTAGGTGGGTGGTTTTCCGATCGCTATGGTGGGCGAGCGGTTAACTGGAGTGTTTTCTGGACCTGTCTGATCTGTTTATTCTTTTTAAGTTATCCGCCGACGACCATGATTATTCACGGCGTTGAAAAAGACGTAGAGTTATTTATCGAAGTCAATGTGTGGATTTTTACCGTATTGATTTTTATTATCGGTATTGCTCAGGGGTTTGGGCGAGCGAGCGTTTATAAAGTTATCCAGGATCACTACCCTGATCATATGGGGAGTGTCGGTGGTACGGTCGCAACGGTTGGCGCGCTAGGCGGCGTCACCTTGCCAGTGATGTTTGGGATCGCGGTTGACCTGGTCGGTATTCATACGGCGTGTTTTATGTTGCTGTATGGCGTGTTGGCAGTGTGTATGGCCGTGATGTATTTTTCGCTGAAAGCGGAGCAGCATCAAAAGTTATTGCGGGACGCCATTGCGAATAATTTTTTGAATCAATAAAAGTTTCTTGTTGACCATTTTAAATTTGGCTCTAACAGTATTGATTATTTTTTAGAAGTAATTGATGTGGCGTTGATTTTCATGTCGGTAAGCTGACATAAAAATACTTGAGAATTCTTTGTTGGTGTGTAAAATTTTGATTTAGATACAAATTTAAAACTGTGCAGATTAGGTTTCGTTTTAGCGTGATTTACTGCACTCAATAAGCTGTTACGTTCATAAAATATGAGTGATTACGAATTAATAACAAATGCGATAAGGTTAGCTCCATTACTGATTATTATTTTGGTAGGTTTATCACTAATTAAAAAGAAAGCGGTAATTCGAGTGCCGGCTATTTTTCTTGTCGGGTGGATCGTAATGATCGTATTCACGTTTGTATACTGGCATTATGCTATCGAATACGCTCCATCCGAAGAATTGAAATACGAACTTACACTCAAAGACGGTGGAGCAAAAACCGGAAGCTTATTCTTTGGCTGGATTTATTCACTAGCATTTATTCTTATTTTTGAAGTGATAAGAGCGGGCACGAAAATGGCTGGTTCATTCTTGAGAAAAAGTAACCAGACATCGGTGATTGACGCAAAAGACGCGCAACACAATTAGACGGTATGGTTGTGTAGAGATATGAAAACTATCGTTAAAGTTTACAATAACTGTAGAGTGGCCCTCTCGTTCTTAGGTCCCGCATTTATCTTATTGGGTATCTACTCTATTATTAATCCTGAAGGAGTTTCAACTTTTAGCGGAGGAATAGAGCTGCAAGGAGCTAAGAAGTTTCATTCTAGTATTACCATCGTCGGCGTCGGAATAATTATGATCGTAGTAAGGTTTAAGTTTATGAAGTACTCTAAATTAGGTAACTCTAAAAATGACGTTCCTTTGCCGACGGATGTGAAGATAGAAAAGACTAATGATGTGAATGAAAACATCAAACGATACAAGAAAGCTCAAGCTGATGCTGTTAAAGATAAATAAACATACGCTGGAATTGGAGAGCTACGCGCAATTCGCTCGTCTCAATTAGGGCATAACAATTCAAAAATGTATAAATATTTATTCCCACTTTTATTTATAAGTTACGCAGAGGTGTTAGCCGCACATACTGAAGTGCCCGCATCAATGGACGAGGCTGCAATTCGCATCATAAAGCAAATGAGTACCGATGACCTGGAGCGTCTTGTAAAGCTCGGCCCTAGAGATGTCGATGGATTTGATTTCGATTGGAGCGACGAGATTCTGGAACTCACTCAAGTTTGGTATACAGACCCCAACTTTAGAGCTGAGTGTTGGGATCCAGAACACTCTGAGGGGTGTAACGGCGTATTGGAAACCTATGTTTATAAAAACAGCTTTGACTTTGTTGAGCGCTCTTTGTGGGAAGACTATCAAACGACGAGAAAAAAGCTTGAATTTGTGGAGCTGAAACGAGAACTATTTTACGGCCAGCCGCTTAAAGTCATTGTCAAAAATTTACGCGGAGAGCTTAAAAGATACAACTTAGATATTGGAATAGAATTAACTGGAAATGTTGATGACTCATTGAGAATGAGTATTCGAGCAGATATCGACTATGCTAACGTGCTTGAAGTCCTCGAAAGAATTAAATTAGAGTTTCATTCGAGTGTTATAATTGAGCCAAACAAGATTCTGATTCTGAGAAAATCTAACTAAAAATATGCTGCTCCACGGCCCACACGGCTGCTTCGACTCTTGACTTCAATTCGAGTTTCTTAAGCAAATTTTTCACATGAACTTTGACTGTTGCTTCGGTAATACCGAGCTCATTTGCAATGGCTTTGTTGCTTTTTCCATTGGAAATGAGTTTCAAAATTTCTAACTCGCGATGAGTCAGCTTTTCTATCGGGTTGACCTTGCGTCCGCCAGATTGAAAGGAGCGAGCCAGAATTTGAGTGAGTGGCGCGCTGATCACGAGTTGTCCTGCGAGAGCAAGGTTGATTTTTTCGATTAGTTCTTCCGGCTCGCTATCTTTAAGCAAATAGCCGTCCGCGTCAAATTTTAACGCGTGCAACACATCGGCTTCGTTATCAGAAACAGTAAAGATGACAATTTTACTTTTGATATCGGCACGTTTCAACGCGCTCAAAGTATCGATGCCGCTTAAGCCTTTCATATTTAAGTCGAGCAGAATGAGGTCAGGATGTTTTTCTATGGCGAGCTTTATTGCTTCGTCGCCCGAACTTGCTTCGGCGACTACTTCTAAATTATCCTCGAACGATATGAGTTGTGCGACGCCTTTACGAAGCATTGGGTGATCGTCAACTAGCAAGATCTGATGTTTTGTCATTGTTTACTCAGGGTTGATGTTTTTTAGCGCTCAAATTCGATAATAATGCGAGTACCTGCCGGCGAATTCTGCTCGATATCTATGAGTGCATTTAGTGATTTAGCTCGCTCTTCCATTATGCCTAAACCGAAATGCCCATGCTGTTCCAGTAGTGCTGGCATACCTTTACCATTATCCCATATTTCAACAAAAACGTTACTGTCTTTTTTTCTGACTGTGACTCCAGCGCGTTGCGCTTTTGCATGCCGATGTACATTCGATAATGCCTCCCGCACTATCTGTAAGACGTGGATTTCCTGGTTTGCCGACAAATAATTTTGTGGTAACCGAAAATCGAGTTCTACCGGGTGTTGGCACTTGGCCGAAAACTCGCTCACCGTACCTTGCAAGGCATTGCTAATCGACGGATCGTCTAGCTTCAAACGGAATGTCGTTAATAATTCGCGCAATTGTTGATAGGCTTTGTTAAGGCCACTTTTAATATCTTCGATGGTTTCAAACAATTGCTCTTTCGGTAGGTCTTTCTGAAATTTTCTCGTCAACAAGCTCATTTGAACTTTTAGATAGGACAATGATTGCGCGAGCGAATCGTGCAATTCTCGCGCAATCACCGCGCGCTCTTCGACAATTAATAAACGGTTTTCAGTAATCCGGGTGTATTCCAAACCGATGGCAGTGGCTATCACATCAGCCATGGCGCGCAGGATCTGAATTTGCCAGTCTTCGGCTAAGCGGTTCTTAGGTAATTGCCATTTAACAAAACCGTAAATTTTATTTTTTTCCTGAAGGGGAAATTGAATCAGGTTTTCGCAAAAATTGGGTTGGCTGGGATCAGCTATCTTAATATCAATGGAATCACTCGCCAGGGTATTTGTATCGACAACGGTATTGTCTCGCTCGATGATAACTTTGCCATAACCTAATACTTTTTCCAGTTCGATGACAATTTGCCGATCACTTTGCAGGCGCTCTTTGGTGGCTAAGTTTCGTGCCGCTCGATAAAGCACTTCAAGTGAGCGATTAGAATGAAGCAGTTCCTGGGTTTGTTTAGCCACGCGATCTTCCAGGTCCAGATAAGTTGATTCTAATTCACTCGACATTTGATTGATCGTTTTGGCGAGTACCCCAAGTTCATCGTCCGAATCATAGTCTGCGCGATGTTGAAAGTTTCCTTTGCCGACTTCTGCGGCAACATAGACTAGTTGTTTTAGCGGTGCCACTATTAACCGGTTCAGCCGAATGAGTACCACAAATGCCACAATTAAAACCGATAGCAAGCTAATGCCCTGGATCAGGCGAAGGACACTGAGTTTTTTTTCGGATTCTTCCTGCAGCAGGGTCACCAGTTGATCAATCGCTGCGACGAATTGATCGAAAGAATTAATTGGTACTGGTCGCTCGGTCTGTTTTAACTGCTGCCACATTGCCAAAATGATTTGAAACTGACTTTCGATATGGGGGTTTTCTCGAGCGCTGGTTAATCCGCCAGAAAACAAGTGGGTTAGCTTATCCTCAAAAACGGCGATTTCTGCATCAATTAAGCTTTTATGATTCACGCTTGTCAGCAGGTGAGCCCGAGAAATACGCATGGCTTGCATACGTAATGCACCGGCGTGATTAATTTGTGCCGCATCACCGCTAAGACTTTCAGAAACCAGCATAGAGGAAATCATGCTCACCAGCCCCAGGGCAATAATGATAGCCATAATTTGTCCGGCTCGGGTCACCAGCGAGGCGCTGGTTTGTGCACCATCGTTCGATTCTTGCAAAGGTTTACTGTCAGTCTGGTTCATACGCTTCTTTATGACCGATTGGCGAAAATGGCATTAAAAGGGGCTCTACCACTAAATAGTCTGGTTGATCAGAAAAATATCATAGCAAACCGTCATCAATAAAAAAAGAAAATAAAAACAAATAGTTAGCATAATTTGGTTGCTACTACTTTGGTGGTAGATGGTGGTGTGCGGGGCGAAATCGGACTAGAGACCGATGATCCAGATCAAGGTTGCGAATCGCCAGGTTGATACTTTCTCATCACCAATTTGATTTGTCCGGACAAACCAGGGTGTTTTTACCGGATAAAGCTAATAACAAGCCGAATTTTACTCGGCGATCATATCTTTCTACTGGAGTAAACGATGTCAGATATCAAAACGTGGGATGTAGAAGACAGCCAATTTTGGGAATCTGAGGGTAAAAAGACCGCTAATCGCAATCTTTGGATCTCAATTCCTAGTCTTCTCTGTGGCTTCGCCGTTTGGTTGTACTGGGGAATCATTACCGTACAGATGTTAAACCTGGGTTTTCCATTTGAAAAATCTGAATTGTTCACCTTGATGGCGATTGCAGGTTTAACGGGGGCAACGCTTCGAATACCGAGCAGTTTCTTTATCCGTTTATGCGGTGGCCGAAATACCATCGTATTTACAACCGCTTTATTGATGTTACCCGCCATTGGTACGGGTCTGGCGCTTCAAGATAAAAACACACCACTTTGGGTGTTTCAGGGCTTAGCGCTTTTATCTGGTTTTGGCGGCGGTAACTTCGCTTCATCGATGTCTAATATCAGCTTTTTCTTTCCGAAAAAACAGCAAGGTCTGGCGCTCGGTTTAAATGCGGGCCTAGGTAACTTTGGCGTAACAACCATGCAGATTCTGGTACCACTGGTGATGACTTTTGGCCTGTTTGGTGGTGAGCCGATGGTGCTTGAAAATACATCGGGTACGTTAATCGGAAAAATTCCGGCGGGTAGTGAAACCTGGATCCATAACGCGGGTTTTGTCTGGTTACTCTTTTTAGTTCCACTGGCCATTATCGGCTGGTTCGGCATGAACAACATTAAAGCTGATCATGTATCACCAAACCTAGGTAGCCCAATCGGTTCAATTTCAAAAATTGTCATGATGTTAGCTATTGGCCTGGTTACGGCATTATTTGGTTTATGGTTAATGCTACCTGAATCTGCAAATGGTTCTGGTTTTGGCGTTCCTAAAGAAATCGTGTTGATTATTGTTGTTGTGATGACCGTTTACGGATTAAAAATGATCCCTGGTGAAATTAACCAAAGCTTAACGCGTCAGTACAAAATTTTTGAAAACAAACATACCTGGGTAATGAGTGTTATCTACACCATGACTTTTGGTTCTTTTATCGGCTACTCGGCAGCGTTTGCACTAGCCATTAAGGTTATTTTTGGTTACCAGCATATTCTGGTCGATGGCGTGATGACTCACGATACCATCAATGCTAACGGCCCGAGTGCTTTAATGTACGCCTGGATGGGACCATTTATCGGCGCTTTGATTCGCCCGGTTGGTGGTTGGATTTCGGACAAAATGGGCGGCGCTAAAGTGACTCAGATCTGCTCGATCGTCATGGTTGCTAGCGCATTGGGTGTCGCTTATTACATGAAAGCCGCTTACGCTTCTGCGACGCCAGAAGAGTTCTTTGTACCTTTCTTTGTCTTGTTCTTAATCTTGTTTGCGGCCACCGGTATTGGTAACGGTTCAACATTCCGGACTATCGCGATGGTATTCAACAAAGAACAAGCCGGTCCTGTATTAGGTTGGACATCAGCCATTGCTGCATACGGCGCGTTTTATATTCCGAAAGTGTTTGGTGAACAAATCAAAGCGACAACACCAGAGAATGCACTGATTGGATTCGCTATTTTCTATGCAATTTGCATCGTTATTAACTACTGGTTCTATTTACGTAAAGGTGCCGAGTTCCATAACCCTTAAGGGACTCGCTCATGGGCAAAGGTGGCGCTTGCCACCTTATGCCGTTTAGGAAAGTTTTAAAAATTTTATTTTTGGTGACAACGCAAGGTGTTGTCTTCAGGTCAACGGAGAAAACAGATGAGTCAATTTCTTGATCGCTTACAGTTTTTTAAAAAGAAAACTGGCGAATTTGCGGACGGTCATGGTGAAACCACCAATGAAAGCCGCGAATGGGAAGACAGTTATCGTCAACGCTGGGCGCACGATAAGGTTGTACGTTCTACTCACGGTGTGAACTGTACCGGTTCTTGCTCGTGGAAAATATATGTTAAAAACGGTCTGGTGACCTGGGAAACGCAACAAACGGATTACCCACGCACCCGCCCTGATCTACCCAATCACGAACCGCGTGGTTGTCCACGTGGTGCGAGTTATTCCTGGTATCTTTACAGTGCCAACCGGCTTAAATACCCGAAAGTGCGTAAGCCCTTATTAAAACTTTGGCGGGAAGCGCGCGCATCAATGAGTCCGGTAGAAGCCTGGGGTTCGATTGTTGAAGATAAAGAAAAAGCGACTTCTTATAAATCTAAGCGCGGCCTCGGCGGTTTTGTTCGTTCGAGCTGGGATGAAGTCAACGAAATTATTGCTGCGGCAAATGTTTATACCGCGAAAACCTATGGTCCAGATCGCGTTATCGGATTCTCGCCAATTCCGGCGATGTCGATGGTGTCATACGCTGCGGGTTCGCGTTACCTGTCGCTTATCGGTGGCGTCTGCATGAGCTTTTACGACTGGTACTGTGACTTGCCTCCATCGTCTCCAATGGTTTGGGGTGAGCAGACCGACGTACCAGAATCTGCTGACTGGTATAACTCAAATTACATTATCGCCTGGGGTTCAAATGTTCCTCAAACGCGTACACCTGACGCCCACTTCTTTACCGAAGTGCGTTACAAAGGTGCTAAGACCGTTTCTATTACCCCTGATTACGCGGAAGTTTCTAAATTAACAGACGAATGGCTTAATCCAAAGCAGGGCACTGACGCTGCACTTGGCATGGCCTTTGGTCATGTAATTTTGAAAGAGTTTCACTTGGAAAAACCGAGTGAATATTTCACTGACTATGTGCGTAAGTACACCGACTTTCCTATGCTGGTTGTACTCGAAAAGCACGACGACAATTCATTGAAATCGACGCGTTTCTTACGCGCCTCTGACCTTGCTGGTAATCTGGGGCAGGACAATAATCCAGAATGGAAAACTATCGGTCTCGATGAAAATACTAATCAACTGGTATCGCCACAAGGTTCTATCGGTTACCGCTGGGGCGAAAAAGGTAAGTGGAACATCGAAGAGCGTGAGGGTTCTTCAGGTAAAGAAACTAAACTGCAATTGTCATTAATCGGCAATGATGTTTCGCCTATTGCTTTCCCACACTTTGCCGCCGACGATACCAATAAACACTGGGTATCTTGTGAGCACGATGAAGTATTAGTCCGAAATGTACCGACTAAAACCATTAAAGGGGCTAACGGCGAAGACATCACCGTTGCAACCGTTTATGACCTGATGATGGCCAACTATGGTATCGACCGTGGCTTAGGTGGCGGCAACGTCGCGACCAGTTTTGAAGATGATATTCCGGGCACGCCAGCGTGGCAGGAAAAAATTACTGGTGTGCCAGCGGCACGCGCAATAAAAATCGCTCGTGAGTTCGCTGACAACGCAGATAAAACCAAAGGTAAATCCATGGTGATTGTCGGCGCTGCCATGAACCACTGGTACCACATGGATATGAATTACCGCGGCCTCATCAATATGTTGATGATGTGTGGTTGTGTCGGTCAGTCCGGTGGTGGTTGGGCGCACTATGTGGGGCAGGAAAAACTGCGTCCACAAACCGGTTGGACACCGCTAGCATTCGGTCTTGACTGGTCTCGTCCACCGCGTCAAATGAATTCAACCTCTTTCTTCTATAACCACTCTTCGCAGTGGCGTCATGAGAAAGTGAGTATTCATGAAGTCCTTTCGCCGCTGGCAGACAAAGACGAATTCTCAGAGCATATGCTTGACTATAATATTAAGGCCGAGCGCATGGGATGGTTGCCTTCGGCGCCACAACTCAACCGTAACCCGCTGCAAATTACTAAAGATGCAGAAGCGGCCGGAATGGATCCGAAAGACTATGTGGTTCAGGAACTGAAAAACGGCAACTTAAAGTTTGCGGCCGAAGCTCCTGACGCGCCCGAAAACTTTCCGCGTAATTTATTCGTGTGGCGTTCTAACCTGCTCGGTTCATCAGGTAAAGGCCATGAATATATGCTTAAGTATCTTCTCGGCGCGAAAAACGGCGTAATGAATGAAGATCTAGGTAAGCGTGGCGGATTTAAACCTCAGGAAGCCGAGTGGGTCGATGAAGGCGCAACGGGTAAGTTAGACCTTGTGACAACTTTAGACTTCCGGATGTCATCTACCTGTATGTTCTCAGACATAGTTCTGCCGACAGCTTGCTGGTATGAAAAAGATGATCTCAATACTTCAGATATGCACCCCTTTATTCATCCGTTATCAACCGCGGTTGATCCTGCCTGGGAAGCCAAATCAGATTGGGAAATCTATAAAGGTATCGCGAAAAAATTCTCTGAAGTGGCTGAAGGAACTTTAGGAATTGAAAAAGATTTCGTGACGGTACCTATGCTCCATGACACCCCGGGAGAATTGGCTCAACCTTTTGATGTTAAAGACTGGAAAAAAGGCGAGTGCGATTTAATTCCTGGTGAAACGGCACCGAATATGGTGGTGGTTGAGCGAGACTATCCAAACACTTACAAGAAGTTTACTTCGCTTGGACCATTAATGGACAAGTTGGGTAACGGCGGTAAAGGTATCGGCTGGAACACCGACGATGAAATCAAGTTACTCGGTGATCTGAATCATCGCAATTTAGACGAAGGTATCAGCGAAGGTCGACCGATTATCGAGTCGGCGATTGACGCGGCTGAGACTATTCTCACGCTTGCGCCAGAAACCAACGGTAACGTCGCGGTAAAAGCCTGGGGTGCACTCAGTGAATTTACTGGCCGTGACCACACGCACTTGGCGACGCCAAAACACGAAGAGAAAATCCGTTTCCGCGACGTCCAGGCACAACCGAGAAAAATTATTTCTTCACCGACCTGGTCGGGACTGGAAGACGAGCACGTTAGTTATAACGCAGGTTATACCAATGTCCATGAACTGATTCCATGGCGAACTATTACCGGTCGTCAGCAGTTTTACCAGGACCATAAGTGGATGCAGGCTTTCGGTGAGCAGTTGATGCAATACCGTCCGCCAATCAACACTAAAACGGTCGACCTCGTTAAAGGTACAAAAGACAACGGGAACAAAGAAATCGTTCTTAACTGGATCACACCACATCAAAAGTGGGGTATCCATAGTACTTATTCCGACAACTTGTTAATGCTTACACTATCACGCGGCGGTCCCATTATCTGGATGAGTGAAGTCGATGCTAAAGAAGCTGGTATTGAAGATAACGACTGGGTCGAAGTCTTTAACGCTAACGGTGCAATCGCTTGTCGTGCAGTCGTATCGCAGCGGGTGAACCAGGGCATGGTCATGATGTACCACGCACAGGAACGTATCGTCAATGTGCCAGGTAGTGAAATGACCGGTACCCGTGGAGGTCACCATAACTCGGTGACGCGAGTGGTGATGAAACCAACCCATATGATAGGTGGTTACGCTCAGCAAGCCTGGGGCTTTAACTACTACGGTACGGTTGGTTGTAATCGTGACGAGTTTGTTGTGGTACGCAAAATGGATAAAGTCGACTGGCTGGAAGGTTCAGACAGTGATGATTTGCCGCGCGCCTTACCAACTAACCCTGACGAAGCTTAAGAGGAGACGAGACCATGAAAATACGTTCTCAAATTGGTATGGTGCTTAACCTCGATAAGTGTATCGGTTGCCATACTTGTTCTATCACTTGTAAAAATGTCTGGACCTCGCGTGAAGGAATGGAATACGCCTGGTTCAACAATGTTGAAACGAAGCCAGGTATTGGTTACCCGAAAGAGTGGGAGAACCAGGACAAATGGAATGGCGGTTGGGTGAGAAAATCCAATGGTGAAATTCAGCCCAAGATTGGTGGTAAGTTCCGCGTTTTAGCTGGCATCTTTGCTAACCCAGACCTGCCAGAAATTGACGACTACTATGAGCCGTTTGATTATGACTACCAGCACCTGCACACGGCGCCGGAAGTAAAACATCAACCAACCGCTCGGCCGCGTTCTGTGATCACTGGCAAGCGTATGGAAAAAATTGAATGGGGTCCAAACTGGGAAGAAATTCTTGGCACTGAGTTTGAAAAGCGAAGTAAAGATAAAAACTTCGACAATATGCAAAAAGAAATGTACGGCGAATTTGAAAATACTTTCATGATGTATTTGCCGCGTTTATGTGAGCATTGTTTGAATCCTGCGTGCGCCGCTTCATGTCCTTCGGGCGCTATTTACAAGCGTGAAGAAGACGGCATTGTACTTATCGATCAGGACAAGTGTCGCGGTTGGCGTATGTGTATCAGTGGCTGCCCTTATAAGAAAATCTACTTCAACTGGAAGTCAGGAAAATCAGAAAAATGTATTTTCTGTTATCCGCGGATTGAAGCCGGTATGCCGACTGTCTGCAGTGAGACCTGTGTTGGTCGTATCCGTTATCTGGGTGTCTTGCTTTACGATGCCGATAAAATTAAAGAAGTGGCTTCAACGACTTCGGAAACCGATCTATACGAAAAGCAACTGGAGATTTTCCTGGATCCCAATGACCCAGAAGTGATTGCCCAGGCGCGTAAAGACGGTATCGCCGACTCTATCATTGAAGCGGCGCAAAAATCACCGGTATATAAAATGGCGGTTGATTGGAAACTGGCGTTACCACTACACCCAGAGTATCGCACCTTACCAATGGTTTGGTATGTGCCAACATTAAGCCCTATTCAAAATGCTGTTGAAGCGGGCACTTTAGGCATGAACGGCGTGATTCCTGATATTCGCTCTTTGCGTATTCCGCTTAAATATCTTGCGAATCTACTAACCGCTGGTGACGAAGAGCCGATTGTGCGTGCGCTTGAAAGATTGCTTGCGATGCGTGCGTACAAACGCGCCGAGAACGTCGAAGGTGTCGAAGATCTGGACGTGCTGAAACAGGTTGGTTTGACTAAAAAGCAGGTCGAAGAAATGTATCGATACCTGGCGATAGCTAACTACGAAGATCGTTATGTCATTCCAACTGGTCATCGTGAAATGAACGTTCCGGAAGCTTACGGCGAAAAATCTGGCTGCGGTTTTACTTTTGGAAATGGCTGTAGTACAGGTACGAGCGATGTGAATATGTTCGGTGCGAAAAAAGTCACGCGTCGTGACATTATCAAAACTATCAATGTAGGAGATTAATCGTGTTATTACTAAAAGTCATTTCACGATTGCTTGATTACCCGACAGCAGCGTTGTTCGACGCTGCTGACGAGATGGTTGAAGTCGTGATTAAAAGTAACGAGTTGAATACGCAAACCAAAACCAAATTGGTTGAATTTATTCGTGAACTTACCGCACGCGATCTTTACGACGCTCAAGAAAGTTACGACCTGTTGTTCGACCGAGGACGTGCACTGTCACTATTGTTATTTGAACACGTCCACGGTGAATCCCGTGACCGTGGTCAGGCGATGGTCGATTTAATGGGCGTGTATGCTTCAAAAGGGTTTGAAGTCGACGCGGCGCAGCTGCCCGATTACATACCGCTATACCTTGAGTTTTTAAGCGAGCAAGATGCGCCGTACATTCAAGAATGGCTGGGCGATATTTGTCATCTTCTCACCATGCTATCGGAAAGACTGGTCGAAAGAAAAAATTATTATGCTGTGATATTTGATTCGCTTATCGAAGTATCGGGCATTGCGGTCGACCGAGCCGAGATTGCGGAATCCGTCAGGAAAGAAGAGCGCGACGATACGATCGAAGCGATTGATAAAGAATGGGAAGACAAAGAAATTCGTTTTGACGATCCCATGACAAGTCAGTGCTCCTCTTCAGGTATGCACGCTTCGAGAAAATCGCTTGACCCCAATACGATTCAACAGGTGCCAATTAAATGGCACGACGCCGATGCTGCTGAAGTAGCAGGATTGTAAGGAGAAGATTATGTCAGATTCAAACGTTTTACTATTTGGGATTTATCCCTACATTGCGATCTTCATCTGCCTGATTGCCAGCTGGATTCGATTTGATCGCGAGCCCTACACCTGGAAAGCCGATTCGAGTCAGATGCTCAGCAATAAAGGTTTTCGCGTCGCGAGTAACCTGTTCCATATAGGTGTGATCTTTATTTTGTTGGGTCACTTTGTTGGGCTATTAACACCTGAGTCCGTTTATCATTATGTGATTTCTTCTGCCGACAAGCAGATGTTAGCGATGGTCAGCGGCGGGTTCTTCGGTATTTTGTGTTTGATTGGTTTGTTAATGCTGATTAAACGACGTTTGACCGACCCAAGAGTCAGAGCAACGTCTAAAACTTCCGATATTCTGATATTGATTGGTTTGTTAATCCAGTTGATTCTCGGGCTAATGACAATCTTTGTCTCAATGGATCATCTGGATGGTTCGGTGATGTTATTGCTCGGCGAATGGGCACAAAATATTGTGACATTCCAGGGATTAAAAGCTGCCGCGGCTATCGAGTCAGTGCATATCATTTATAAGCTTCATGTTTTTGTTGGACTGACAATGATTCTGGTCTTCCCATTTACTCGTCTGGTACATGTCATTAGCGTACCGGTCTGGTATCTCGGTCGTCGTTATCAGGTTGTTCGTCAAAGATAATCCTAAATTTTAAAAGGGCAACACCCAGGTTGCCCTAGGAATCGAGTTGTTGTAAGAGAGCCGCCCCAATAGACCAAGTCAGACGGGTTGAATCCTTTACGGAGTTGGGGCACCTTATTTTGCTATTTAGTTAAGCGTTATAATTAAGGCCATTAATTTAGAGAGAATTATTATGAGTGCATGTACTTCCCATTCCCATGCCACACCTTCTGATCCTTTGCCGGTTATCACCGTAAACGGTATCGCAATACCAGAAGAGTCATTAGCCAACGAACTGCAATACCACCCGAATGCGAATTTTGAGGTTGTTGTTCAGCAGGCGAGTCAGGCACTAGCCATCCAGCAGTTATTAGTTCAACAAGCTGAGAAAGAAGGCTTTAACATTAACGACAGCGATGAAGAAACCGTCGTGCAAAAATTACTGGAACAAAACGTCAGTTATGACGACCCTAGCGAAGCGGATTGCGAACGTTATTTCGACAATAACCGCGCTAAGTTTACCACTGCGCCTTTAATGGAAGTTGACCATATTTTACTCGCCGCAGCGAAAGATGATTTACCTGCGCGCCAGGTAGCAAAAAATAATGCGGTAGATATTATTCAACAGTTGAAGCAGGACCCTATGCTGTTTCCTGTGTTGGCGGAACAATATTCGGCTTGCCCATCAAAAAAAACAGGCGGTTCGCTGGGACAAATTTCCAAGGGGCAAACGGTCGCCGAGTTTGAGCGTCAATTAATGCTGTTGCCACAAGGTCTGGCTGATAAACCGATTGAATCCCGTTACGGATTTCATGTGGTAAACCTGACGCGTAAGATTGAAGGGACGCCACTAGACTACAGGATGGTCACCGATAAAATAAAAGGTTATCTGGTCCATCGCGCTTCCCACTTGGCGATCCAGGCTTATATTCAATCGCTAGTAGAGCAGGCAGACATTCAAGGTGTCGATATTCGATTTAGCGATGAGAACATTCATATATAATTCGATAAAACAATTGAACAATCCTTGTTTGCAAAAAGAGGCTACGGCCTCTTTTTTATTGACAAATAAACTATGTTATACAAAATCAAATTTTCACCATTTCTTCTTGAGATTTTTTTTCAAATCTCACTCTCTAGATATAATCTCTTTTTGTAATTGAACTCCAATTTATTTTGTGAACCAGGTCTCGTTATCTTTTTTCGAGATGAGTCCCTAATCTCTTTATGGATATTTTTAATTAAGTTAAGCCTTAAAAATAAAACCAAATTAGTCGCAAGGTTTAGCAGGGTGTTGGAGGTGAGATATTTGCCGTAGCTCACTTATGATCAAATCAGGTGGACCATTCAAGGTTTACGTTCAAATCTAGGCTCACACAGTGCAGTTAGAGGTGTAAAACAGTGTTAAATTTCATAGGTAACTATTTTAAACAGAAAGGCGAGAAAAAATCCAAGCCAGCGGTAGTCGTCAATCATCCCAAAAATTCTCATTATACCATTAGCTACGATCCACATCTCATCGACGAGCTTGAACATGATCATGGTAAATTAGTCGAATTATTCGGTGCCATCTGGTCCGAAGGGTTTGAGAAAAATGACTATGCCAAAACGGCCAGTCTGATCAGTCAGTTTAAAAGTGACTTTCAGGCACATTTGCTGACCGAAAACGTTAAATTCTATGTTTACCTTGAGCAGTCGCTCACCAAAGATAAGCATAACCTTGATATTGTGCGCGAGTTCCGATCAGATATGAATGAAATTGCGAATGCGGTAGTGAAGTTTTGCAAAAAGTATTCGGGCAATTTCAATATTGCATTGATCCAGCAGTTTAAGGAAGATTACGCTGCGGTAGGGGAAGTTTTAACCCGTCGAGTGAGTCTGGAGGAAAAGTCTCTTTACGTGCTTTATCAGCCACACTGATTAAATTAAGGTGGGTTTGTCAGTGAGCTGTAATCATTTAGCTGAACCCCTTCCTGTCGAGTCAAGCCCGCTTCACCAGACTGCGCCGATTGTGATTGTTGGCAATGGGCCGGTCGGTATTAAAGCGGCCCAGCTGCTGTTGGCAACGGCTACTGATTCTCATGTTGTTATATTTGGTGAGGAGCGCGAGTCGCCTTATAACCGCGTTCAGCTTTCGTTATATCTGGCAGGAAAAATCACCGAAGAAGAACTTAACAATCCCATCGCGTTAAAGGACCACCCCAACGTTGAAGAAAGAATTGGTCGCAAAATAATATCGATTGATCGGCATAATAAAACTGTCACCGATCAACAGGGCCAGCAGACCCAATACTCCAAACTGATTTTAGCAACAGGTTCAACACCTGTTGTTCCGCAGCTAGATAATATTGACATCGATGGCGTCTACACATTTCGGACGCTCCATGATACCAAATCACTGTTGCACGAAAAAGAAAACTCAAGGCACTTTTATATTATCGGCAGCGGGCCATTAGGGCTGGAAACCGCGATGGCGATGAAACAGCCAAACAACGATGTAAGCCTCGAAGTGCGAAGTAACTTGCTCAATCGCAACTTAGGCGAACAGGCGCAAGAAATTTTATCTGATTACGTGGAAGCATCGGGGATTAAAATTGTCCATCAAAATCCTTTGGCAAAAATCATCGGCGAGAAAAAGTTGGAGCAAATCGAGCTGCAAGATGGTAGTCGGGTTGATTGTGATTGCTTGATTATTTGTGCAGGCGTTAAGCCTTCGACCGCACTGGCGGAACAAAATCGAATTAATACTCGTCGCGGGGTAGTTGTTGACCAATATATGCGGACCAATGACCCAGATATTTATGCGATAGGAGAATGTTGCGAGTTTGACGATATTACCTTTGGCATAGTGTCACCAGGGTTTAGCCAGGCCAAAACCTGTATCGAACACATTCAGGGGTGTTTTAAGGAATATCGTAACGAATCGTTTCACGTTCAGGTCAAATTTTCTGACTATACAACGGGATATTTCGGGGACTTGATGGCAGAGGGGAGTGACTCATACTCTTACACCAATCGTCTCAAGGGGATTTATCGAAAACTGGTGGTAAAAGACAATCAATTAGTCGGTGCGATTGTTATTGGTAATTGGGATGAAGAAAACGAAGTAAAAATAGCGGTTAAACAAAAGCGTAAATATTCAGAAAAAGCGTTTAGAGAATTTGAAATCACCGGATTATTGCAGGGCAAACCGCGTGAACAACAGGTTAAACACTTACCGCGTGATTATATTATCTGCTTGTGCGAAGGCGTCACGCGAGGTGAACTTAGCCGAGCGATCACTTCAGGTTGTCGCACGGTCGAAACGCTGGGCGAAAAAACCTGCGCGGGCACCGTTTGCGGATCGTGTCAACCGATGCTGATGAGCCTACTGGATGAACCAGCACCTAACCTGGTGATGCGTCACCAAAAAGCGATATTGTTTGCTTCTGTGTTATCCATTCTTTTCATCATTGCGACGATTTTCTTTGAGCCATTGACTATCGCGAACACTGTTCAGTTTAGCTGGCACATTGAAAAACTCTGGTTCGACAATTTCTGGAAACAAGTGAGCGGCTATAGTTTGCTTGGCTTGTGCTTAATCGCTAGTGCGCTGGCAATAAGAAAACGATTTAAGAAGTTTAATGTTGGCCACGTCGATAGTTGGCGCTATGCCCATTCGATCGTGGGAATTATCGCGTTAGTTATGTTAATGGTGCACACTGGCATGCGACTCGGTGATAATTTAAATTTTGCATTAATGAGTGCTTTTCTAGGGGCGACGCTGACAGGTTCTTTAGTCGGTGTTTTTATGGCGCGTAACCATCACTGGAGTGATTTTAAGTTACGTAAACATCGGCTTTGGTGGTCGCGTATTCACCACACCTTACTGTGGATGTTACCGCCTTTACTGGGATTTCATATCCTGTCGGTCTATTATTTTTAAAAACAATGACAACAAAAAAAAATCAGACGATCAAAGTTGGCGTCATGCCTATCGGTATTGGATTGACGTTAATTATAGGGGCAATCCTCGCGTATAACCTGTTTAAAGGCGACAAGCGTTTTTTTCTGGCAGGCGATACTTCACACGGTCACTATCAGATAGAGCTGGAATGCAATAGTTGCCACTCGGATGCCTTTTCTGGTGGAGATAAAATGCAACAGGCGTGCGAGTCATGTCACGCGAAAGAGCTCGATAAGGTGAGTGATTCGCATCCTAAGAAAGTCTTTACTGACCCCCGTAACGCCGAATTGTTGGCATTACTCGACGCCCGTTATTGCGTCACTTGCCATCGAGAACATAAGCCAGAAATAACACGGGAATTTGGGGTCACACTTGCTGCTGATTTTTGTTTTCATTGTCATCAAGATATCGCTAAGGAACGACCTAGCCACAAAGAATTTGAGTTTCAAACCTGCGCAACTTCAGGATGCCATAATTTTCATGACAACAGTATGCTGTACGAAAAGTTTATGGCCAAGCATTTGGATGAGCCGGCAATTAAGGAAAATCCGATTGTTCCGCAAAAGACGGCACTCCAGCGATGGCTAAAAAAGCATAAGAAAAAATTACCGCTTGAAGTGGCCAAACCGGATCTGGAAAACTTCACCGAATTGGCAATTCAAAATATTGATCAGGATCTGGCGCAAATTGTTGGCCAATGGAAGCGCAGCGTCCATGCTAAAACTGAAGCGAACTGCAGTAGTTGTCATCAAACGGATCAATCATCCGGTAAGGTAGCCAGCTTTAAAGTCTTAGCGATCGACTCATCGTGTAAAGATTGTCATCAACGCCAACATAGTGCGTTTTTGGAAAGCAAGCACGGTATGAGACTGGCGCATGCGCTATCGCCGATGTCGACGGATAAGGCGCGCCTTAAAGTACAGTCGGACTCTGCCAGACAATTGAATTGTCACAGCTGTCATAACCCACACAGCCTGAATGTTGCTGATGCATCGATGGATGCGTGCCTTGGTTGTCATCAAGACGAACATACGCTCAATTACAAAAGCAGTAAGCACTTTACGCTGTGGCAAAACGAATTAGCGGGGCGTGGAGATATCGGGTCCGGCGTTAACTGTGCTACCTGTCACTTACCAAAAATTAAAAAGGGAAAGCGGGTTACCGTTGTTCACAATCAAAATCTTAATTTAAGACCCAACACGAAAATGCTTCGAAGCGTGTGCATGAATTGTCATGGCATGGAGTTTTCTCTCGCGGCGTTAGCAGATAAAAAACTGATTAATAGTAACTTTCAGGGAGTCCCCCAAGCACAACATCAGACCATTGAGCTGATCAAAGAACGGCTGAAATTGCGTCAATCAAATCAAAATCAACAGGAGAACTAAACATGAAACCTCAAATATTGGTGAAACTCATTTTAATCTGTACCATGGGCCTGGGCGCCAACCTGGCTGTTGCTAAGGATGTGAATGTACAGAAAATGGCTGATGCGATCTTTGCTGTTATCGAAGCAGATCGCGCCGTTTACGCCGAAAATGTCGTCCAACGATTACAAAATGAAGAAGAAGTCATTACCGCGGAAGAACATTGGAAGCAAGAAAGCGCATTACCATTGCCCGCACAAATGTTGCGCATGGGCGCAGAGCGAGTGACGGAAAAGAAGCTCGGATTTAGTTACGCGTTACTATCGCTTTGGGCCATCAATAAACAGAATAAACCTAAAACGGATCTGGAAGCTAAAGCGTTAAAGGCCATTGAGAGCAGTAAACAAAATTTCTACGGTGAAGAAACGCTTGGCGGCAAGAATTATTTTACCGCAGTTTATCCGGACATAGCGGTTTCCAAAGCCTGCGTGACTTGTCATAACGATCATATTGATAGCCCGAAAAAAGATTTTAAACTCGGTGATAACATGGGGGGCATTGTGATTCGTATACCGCTGGACTAAGCGATTTTTATTGCAATGTATAGCAGGGATTTTTCGCAACCGCTGGGATAACCAGCTATAGTTAAAAGATCCCTGCTATTTGAAAAAGGAATATTTTATGTCGAATCATCACACCTATAAAAAGATCGAAATGGTTGGTTCTTCGCAAAACAGCATTGAAGAAGCGATTCAAAATGCTATCAAGGAGTGCAGTCGCACGGTTAAAAATTTGGACTGGTTTGAAGTTGTGGAAACCCGGGGGCATATTCAAGATGGGCAAGTCGGGCATTTTCAGGTGACACTCAAAATTGGGTTTCGCATTGAAGGCAGCTAGGTGAACTGTCTGCGGCAAATCATAAAAATTGACTTCGTTTTTAAGCGTTTTCAGCTCTAATAATTATTCTGTTTGAATCGGACTGTTCTATAAAGAATGGCGCTAGCATATCTGTGCTATAAATAGCGTTATCTTACCCTGGCTATCGACCTCTCGTTCGGAAAATTATTGATTTCCGGGAGTCAAAAAAATGCAAACTGTTTGCCAAATATACAATCATTTATGGTCAGGTCTGCTGAAAATCGCAGTCGTTTTGTCGATAGGCTTTTTCGCGACTTTAACCAATGCGTCCGAGCAAGAATTAGAGAACATGCACCAGCAAATGTTAGATCAAATTAAGCAGGATACCTACCTGACGCGCAGTGCGACTGGAATCGACCGCCTGAGCGAAGCGGTAGTCACTGCCTTGACACAAGTGAAACGTCACCACTTTGTGCTAGAAAATTACCAGCACTATAGTTACGACAATCGCCCATTGCCCATTGGCAAAGGGCAAACCATATCTCAGCCATTTATTGTCGCGCTTATGACTGAATTGCTAGCCTTAGAAAAAGGTCACAAAGTGCTGGAGGTGGGCACCGGATCTGGGTATCAGGCGGCCATTCTTGCGCAATTGGCGAGCCAGGTTTACACCATTGAAATCATTCCTGAATTGGGGGAAAGTGCTGAAAAGCGATTAACCTCTCTCGGTTATCACAATGTCGAGGTCAAAGTGGGTGATGGCTTTCGCGGATGGCCGGAACAAGCACCATTTGACGCGATTATTGTCACAGCCGCACCAAGAGAGATCCCTCCGCCGCTTATTGAGCAGTTAAAAAATGGCGGCCGCATGGTTATCCCGGTCGGCGGCCAACACCAGATTCAACAGCTGATGTTGTTACAAAAAGATAAACACGGCAAAGTGACCCAGCGGTCTGTTTTGGCTGTTCGCTTTGTACCGTTAACGGGTGATCACGAATAGTCATCCCTTTATCTGTAAAGAGTAGAAAGCAATGGGGATGTAAATCGTTCTTATTATCGCCATCAATTCGTATTCGCTGGTATTCCGCTGATATAGATCAAAATACTGTGATTTGACCTGCGTACAATAGATAATACGAAATTGACGAAGGTGGCGATTATGGGTGAAAAACAAAAACCAATCGTGTA
>Ga0209692_10000699_pt1 | contig 64671 bp, 38 predicted proteins | sample tdDd472_FD_187129 | JGI IMG/M metagenome (GOLD analysis project Ga0209692, IMG submission 187129) | Marine sediment microbial communities from the Atlantic coast under amendment with organic carbon and nitrate - tdDd47.2 (SPAdes)... | ecosystem: Environmental > Aquatic > Marine > Coastal >... | reverse complement strand
AAAAGGACATACCAGCATGGGAGGATTTGACATTTTTAAAGCAGAATGGGATGAAAACAGTAAAAGTTGGACTAAAGTTAAAAATCTTGGTTACCCGGTAAACACACCCGAAGACGATATGAATTTTAGAGCTTCTACCAATGGTAGATATGGCTACATATCAGCTTTAAGAAAAGAAGGAAAAGGAAATTTAGATATCTACCGAGTAATATTTAATGAAATTGAACCTGAATATACTGTTATAAAAGGCTATGTCACTTCAAAAGATACTGCCAATAAAATTACAGATGTATTTATTTCAGTAACCGACTTAAATACAAATGATATTTATGGAGAATACTTAACTAACCCTAAAACCGGAAGATATATTATGATTTTACCTCCGGGCAAATACAACTTACTTGTAGATGCCACAGGTTATAAAATGTATTCAGAAGACATTGAAGTGCTTGGTAAAAGCTCATACAAAACAGAAATTAAAAAAGACATTTTAATCAACGAATAAATATAGTAACATGAAAAAGATTCTTTTAACACTATTAGTTCTTTCAACTTTTTTATCTACAAACGCTCAAAAAGCTAAAATTGAACTAAATCTTACATTAAGAGATGGTAATATTGTTACAGGCACTACCTCCATAAACAGTATTGATTTGGCTACTGATTATGGAAAGCTAGTTATACCAATTAAAAATGTTAGTGCTATTGAAATTGGAATAACCCCAGATAACTCTAATAAAGATAAAATCATTAAGTTGGTAAATGAAATGAATAATGCAGATGAAAAAGTAAGACAAGAAGCATATTCATCAGCCCTTGAATTAGGTCCCGGAGCAATTCCTGTTATAAATAACTATATGTTTAGTGAAAAATATGTTCCCTCTGAATATAATGACTTCACACCTGAAGGAGTGGTGAACGAATTGAAAGCCATCCACAATATAAATGATGCTTTCTCTGAAAAAGACGTTGTTACTATAGACTACGCCTACAGCATGGGTGGAAGTTATCAATTTGATAAAATAAGCCTTAAAACCCAGTATGGAGATTTAACCATTCCTAAAAACAAAATCAAAAAGATTGATATCAACTATTTTGAAGAAGGTAGCGGGAATGATAAGACATTTAAATTAATAGCATCAAAAAATATTAGTTCAAATGCAAACGGAGGATGGTTAAATACCGGCATAATGGTAAAAAGCGGTCAATACATACAAATAGCCGCTAAAGGAGAAGTTACACTAGCAAGTTTATCAGGAAACAAATACAACCCTGATGGAAAAGTGGTAGGAGCAAACAATGACTATGAAGATGATTATATTGATGATTATTCATCGAGCACATCCACCTATCCGCAATACGGAAATGTTGTTTACAAAATTGGCGACAAGGGAGCCGCTACCAAAGCAGGTTCCAATTACAAAGGAGTCGCTAAATCATCAGGAATTTTATTCTTATCCATTTATGAAACAGTATATAATGCTTCCAATTCTGGATTTTATACGGTTAAATTAAGTGTGAAGTAATTTATTTAATCAATCATATAAACTATAAATAATGAAAGAACAACTACTAAAATTAACTTTAAGTATTTTGACAGCATTTGGATTTGTTATGAATTCAAATGCACAATGCCCGAATATTATTTGTCCGAGTAACATAACTTCATGTGATGCTGTTGTGTCTTACACTACACCGGTTGGCACAGACACCTGTCAATCAACCACATTGCAAACAGATACATTTAACTTCACAGGAAGTGTTCAAAAATTTGTTGTGCCGAATGGCGTTGATACTATAACTGCATCCGTTTGGGGAGCCCAAGGTGGTGCGAATTGGGTTAATAACACGAATTTTGGCGGTTTTGTAAAAGCTGACATCCCTGTAAATGCTGGAGACACTTTATATATTTATGTTGGAGAGCAACCTAATGGATTAACCGGTGGGTGGAATGGTGGAGGAAATGGTGAAACCGCAGGAAAAGGTGGTGGTGGAGCCTCCGATATTAGAATAGGAGGAACAACATTTAATGACAGAGTGCTTGTTGCAGGTGGCGGTGGTGGTGCTGGGTATTGGAGCAGCGCACATGTAGTTGGTGGATATGGTGGCGGATATAATGGAGGTCCTGGATATAGAGGTACTATTTCAAACCCTGGAGGAGACCCTGGAACACAAACCTCTAGCGGTAATGGAACATGTGCTTCTTTCAATAATCCAATTGTTGCTGGAGGTTTTGGTTTTGGTGGCGCACCTTCTAGTTGTGGATGCGAAGGCTACGGTGGTGGTGGTGGCTGGTATGGTGGTGCCGGAAGTGGAAACTGCAGAGGTGGTGGCGGTGGAAGTGGATATATACTTCCTACCTTACAAAATATTTCTATTGATAGTGGCATTCAAGTAGGGCATGGTCAAATTATTTTAACCTATGGAACAACACCCGCTCCAACCACAAGCCAGATAGCAGGCTTAGCAAGTGGAAGTTCTTTCCCTGTAGGTGTAACTACAAACGTTTTCCTTGTTAGTAATGGAACTCAATCAGATACATGTTCATTCACGGTAACTGTAGTAAGCATTGACACTTCGGTAAGCAGAAACCTATCCACTTTCACAGCTAATGAAACTAGCGCTACTTATCAGTGGTTAAATTGTGATAGTAACTTTATGGCAATTAGTGGAGCAACAAACCAAAGTTATACTGCAACAACTAATGGTTCTTACGCAGTAGTAGTAAGTAAAAATGGTTGTACCGATACATCAGCTTGTCAAATGATAAACAATGTAGGAATTGCTAATGTTGGTTTTGGAAACACCTCCATCTACCCTAATCCAACTAATGGGTTATTTACCATAGATATGGGAAGTTATGATGAAGCTGTTAACTATACTGTTACTTCGATAGATGGAAGAATAGTAACACAAAAATCAAATGTTACCGATAATAAAATAACTATTGATTTAGGTAATGAAAGTAAAGGAGTTTACTTACTTAAACTTCACAATGATAAATCATCCAGTGTATTTAGAATAACCAAATTATAGAAACTCTTAATCTAATAAATTCAAAGCCTCATCTAACGATGGGGCTTTTTTATCTAAAACACCTTCCTGTTATTTGCTCAAAATAATATTTTGTCGTTCCTTTCAGTCTGAAAAAATCAACTAAAAAACTTATTATGAAAAAACAACTACTAAGATTATTACTAAGTTTATTAACTGTTTTTGCCTTTGGAGTACAATCAAAAGCCCAATGTCCAAGTATAATATGTCCTTCAAATGTTATTGTAAATAGTGATTCAGGGATATGTGGAGCTATAGTAAATTATATAGCACCTATAGGAACTGATACTTGTAATGTTAATTCAGATACTCTTTTCTATACAGGTGCAATTGTAAATTGGAATGTGCCTGCTGGTGTAACGTCAATTAAAATTGAAGCAAGAGGAGCTGAAGGTAGTTTTAATACTTCGTCATCTGTTCAACCTGGAAAGGGAGCTATAATGATAGGTGACTTTGTTGTTACATCAGGACAAACATTAAAAATATTAGTTGGACAACAATATTCATCATCAGCCGGTAATGGTGGTGGTGGTGGTACATTTGTTACTGATTCGGCAAATAATCCATTAATTGTTGCAGGTGGTGGTGGTGGCTCATCACAATCGGTTGATTCACCTGATAAACATGGTCAAGTTGGTACAACTGGTGGGACAGGTGCCGGAGGTGGTGGAACAGGTGGTATGAATGGAAATGGAGGAAATATTGGTGCTACTTTTGCTTCGGGAGCCGGAGGAGGATTACTAACTAACGGAGCTACGGGATGGACAGCTAATACCGGAGGTATTGCTTTTGTTAATGGAGGTTCCGGTGGTACGGCAAATAATAATGCCCAAGGTGGATTTGGTGGTGGAGGAAGCGGATCTTCTTATGTAGTTGGAGGCGGTGGCGGTGGCTACTCAGGTGGTGGTTCCGGTTCAAACAGTGCTGGTGCTGGTGTTGGTGGTGGCGGTGGTTCATTCAATGCTGGAACCAATCAAGTTAATACTGGTGGTGCTAACTCAGGTCATGGTCAAGTCATAATATCTTGGACAAGTGATAGTGTTTACACTTCCCAAATAGCTGGTTTGCCAAGCGGTTCATTATTTCCTGGAGGAACAACAACAAATACCTTTGTAGTAACAAGCGGTTCATTCTCCGATACATGTTCATTTACGGTATACGTTGGAGGGGGAGTAGATACCTCAGTAAGCAGAAACCTATCTACTTTTACTTCAAATGAAACAGGAGCTACTTATCAGTGGTTAAATTGTGATAGTAACTTTATGGCAATTAGTGGAGCAACCAATCAAAGCTATACTGCAATAACCAATGGTTCTTATGCAGTAGTAGTAAGCAAAAATGGTTGTACCGATACATCAGCCTGTCAAATGATAAGCAATGTAGGAATTGCTAATGTTGGTTTTGGAAACATCTCCATCTATCCAAACCCAACTAATGGATTAGTTACCATAGATATGGGAAGCTATAATGAAGCTTTTAACTATACGATTACTTCAATAGATGGAAGAGTAGTAACACAAAAATCAAATGTTACTGACAATAAAATAACTATTGACTTAGGTAATGAAAGTAAAGGAGTTTATTTACTTAAACTTCATAATCATAAATCATCAAGTGTATTTAGAGTAAACAGATTATAGAAGTATATTTTTTAATCTATCCATCCCAAAGCCTCATCTAACGATGGGGCTTTTTTGTCCAATAATATTTCTTTTGTTTGCAAAGGTTTAAGATTGGTTGTTTCTTTGCACTTTAAAACCATTAAATACTTTTTATGAAAAAAATCTTTACTATTTTAACATTAATTACTGCTTCTTTAGGAATTTCTGCTCAATGCGGAGGTACATTTTATGATGGCTTTGAGTCTGGAACATTTCTTCCTCATTGGACAATAGGGAGTGGTTATACCCAAAGTGTAAATACTACTGCTCCTGCTGTTGGAACATACTCATTAGATCATACTGGGGTTAGTACACACACGGCTGGTAGTTATGCCACTTTTACATCCGGACAACCTAATTACATTTCCTATAGAGTAAAAACAAGTACAACTTCAAATGCAAATGCCTATGTGGTAATTGGTGATGCCACTGTTACTGCTAATAACTGTGTGTTTTTTGCTTATGCAACCGGTGGAAATTACAGATTTTACAATGGTACAGCATCCTATTTGGTTCCTATCGTTGCTAACCAATGGTATCATGTAGAACTATTAAATATAAATTATACTGCAAGAACTTTAGATATTCGTTTTAACGGATCTGTTGTTGTAACTGGGTTTTCGTTTAGATCTAGTACTATGAATTCAGTTGATAGAATACATATATACAACTTCCAGACAGCAACTGCTGGTTATGACGAAATTATTGTAGGAACAGTTCCTCCACCATCTATTACTTGTTCTAATAATATAACTGCCAATGCTGATTCTAGTAACTGTGGTGCTGTGGTAAATTATACTACCCCTGTAGATTCTTGTTCAACAGTTAGTCAGATAGCCGGTTTAGCCAGTGGCTCAATTTTTCCTGTAGGAGTTACTACAAATACGTTTATAGCTACTAATTCTGCTGGAGCGGACACCTGCTCGTTTACTGTAACAGTAGTAGATAGTATTGTTCCTACCCTTAGTTGTCCATCAAATGTGGTGACTTGTAGTTCATTAGTAAATAACATTGCACCTACATTTAGTGATAACTGTAATACAAGTGTTACCTACAACTTATCTGGAGCCACTTCAGGTTCAGGAACAAATGATGCTAGCGGAACAATGTTTAACGCAGGTGTAACAACTGTTCAGTACATGGTGGCGGATTCATCAGGAAATATGGACTCATGCTCATTTACTGTAACTTATAATGTAGTTGATACAACAGTAAGTAGAAATCTATCCACTTTCACAGCTAATGAAACCGGAGCTACCTATCAGTGGTTAAATTGTGATAGCAACTTTATGGCAATTAACGGAGCAACCAACCAAAGCTATACTGCAACAACTAATGGTTCTTATGCAGTAGTAGTAAGCAAAAATGGTTGTACCGATACTTCAGCTTGTCAAATGATAAACAATGTAGGAATTACTAATATTGGTTTTGGAAACATCTCCATCTATCCAAATCCAACTAATGGATTATTTACCATAGATATGGGAAGCTATGGTGAAGCTGTTAACTTTACTGTTACATCAATAGATGGAAGAATAGTAACACAAAAATCAAATGTTACCGATAATAAAATAACTATTGATTTAGGTAATGAAAGTAAAGGAGTTTATTTACTTAAACTTCATAATCATAAATCATCAAGTGTATTTAGAGTAAACAGATTATAGAAGTATATTTTTTAATCTAATAAATTCAAAGCCTCATCTAACGATAGGGCTTTTTTATCTAAAACACCTTCCTGTTATTTGCGCAAAATAATATTTTGTCGTTCCTTTTCAGTTGAAAACCAACTAAATATATTTTATGAAAAAAATCTACTTTACTTTGTTTTTGGGGTTATTTCTTCTAAACTCCTTTATAGTAAGGTCACAAACCATTATGTGGACCGATACATTTATTAATGGCATTTCACCAACACCTGCTCAAATTACAACTTGGAACAATTTTAGAGCACAGTTAGTTCCCAGTTCCTGTTACTCTAGAATGATTATTAAAGGAACTTATGATACAGCGGGTCAAGTATGTACAGACCCTACAATAATAGCTGCTTTTGCTAATGCTCTAAATACAGGAGTGTCTTATACAAGCCCTTTAACTAATGGTAATATATGGTCGCTTTGCTGGAGGTACTCTGGTGAAGTTTGGTTAAATCCACCTTCACAATGTAGTGGGTCAAACTGCCCTTCAGGTTATATTCTTAGACCTGGCATTGGAAATACTAATTGGGGAGGAGTTAATACAGCTACTTGTGGTCCTCCTAGCCAAAGACAATATTTTATTTTTGAAACAACTACTGCAAGTAATTCCAGCTCTAATATTAACCCAACTGCCTGCGACACTTTTGTTTCCCCTAGTGGTAAAAAGTTCACTGTTTCAAATACCTATATGGATACTATTCCAAATATGTCATGCGGTGATAGTGTGATTACAATTAACCTAACTGTTAATAATAGCACAAGTTCTTACATAGCTCCTGTAGTTTGTGATAGTACTTATACCTCTCCTAGTGGAAAAATATGGACTACATCAGGTAATTATACAGATACTATTTCAAATGCAATAGGATGCGATAGTATTATTACCATTACTTTATTAATTAGTCCTAAGCCAACAGTTTCAATGAACAGCTTTACTAATGATACCGTTTGTGTTCAAAGTGGGCCAATACCTATTCCTTCAGGAAATCCAAGTGGGGGTAGTTATAGTGGACCCGGAGTTTCAGGAAGTAATTTTGCTCCCGGAACTGCTGGTGTTGGAAATCACTATATTGTATATACTTATACCGATAATAATAATTGCAGTAATTCTGACTCTACCTTAATTACTGTTGCTGGATGTGTAGGTATTAATGAATTTGAAAACCATAACATATCTATTTATCCAAATCCAACCAATGGTTTATTTACCATAGATATGGGAAGCTATGATGAAGCTGTTAACTATACCGTTACTTCAATAGACGGAAGAGTAGTAACACAAAAATCAAATGTTACTGACAACAAAATAACCATTGATTTAGGTAATGAAAGTAAAGGAGTTTATTTACTTAAACTTCATAATCACAAATCATCAAGTGTATATAGAGTAACCAGATTATAGAATATAATCTAGTATCGTAGAACTTTTAAAGCCTCACAAATGTGAGGCTTTTTTAGTAATGAAACTATTTACTTTTTTGAGTTAGTATATTTTTGACCATCTCAGAGTTCTTATTTAGTTTAAAGGAGCTTTTTCCGCATTGGTCTTTACCATTACTCAAATTTAGAAGTAATTTGAACTCTTTTGATTGAGTTAACAAGCCAATATCAACTTACTTTTACTAAAAGAGCCCTGCTACTAGCAAGGCTCTTTTAATTTTTTATTCTACTTATCCTCCAAAATCATCAAATGATACATTTTCAGGAGGTACTCCCCAATCATCACACATTTTTAATACTGCCTGATTCATTAATGGAGGTCCACAGAAATAAAACTCTATATCTTCAGGAGCATCATGTTTAGTTAAATATTGGTCGATAACTGCCTGATGAACAAACCCAACAAATCCATCCCCTTCTTTATCATCCATATCTTTCTTTGTCTTCCAATTATCTTCAGGTAATGGCTCAGATAATACTACGTAAAATCTAAAGTTTGGAAACTCCTTTTCAATTTTTTGAAAATGGTCTAAGTAAAAAAGTTCCCTTTTAGAACGGCCACCATACCAATAAGTAACTTTTCTACCTGTTTTAAGCGTATGGAATAAATGGAATAGGTGAGAACGCATCGGAGCCATACCAGCACCACCACCAATATAAAGCATTTCTGCACCGGTTTCTTTAATAAAGAACTCTCCGTAAGGACCTGAAATAACCACTTTATCACCCGGCTTACAGCCAAACACATAAGATGAACAAATACCAGGATTTACATCCATCCATTTATTTTTTGCTCTATCCCAAGGTGGAGTCGCAATACGGATATTCAACATAATAATATTTCCTTCTGCAGGGTGATTAGCCATAGAGTAAGCTCTAAAAATTGGCTCATCATTTTTCATTTTTAAATCCCATAACTGGTATTTATCCCATTCTGCTTTAAAATCCATTGGGTCTCTTCCATGTATGTTTACTAAGTCAGGATGAGCTGTAATATCAATGTCTTTGAAGTCAACTGTTATAGCTGGCACATCAATTTGTATGTAACCTCCTGCTTCAAAGTGCATGTTTTCTCCAGGAGGAAGTTTTACTACAAATTCTTTAATAAAAGATGCGACATTATAGTTAGAAACAACCTCACACTCCCACTTCTTAATACCAAAAATTTCTTCCGGTATTTTTATTTTCATATCATTCTTAACTTTTACCTGACAGCCTAGTCTCCAGTTATCTTGAATTTCTTTCCTTGAAAAATATGGAGCTTCGGTAGGTAAAATTTCTCCACCACCTTCTAAAACTTGACACTTACACATAGCACAAGTACCTCCACCACCACAAGCAGAAGGCAAAAATATTTTATTGTTACCAAGTGTATTTAAGATAGTACCACCCGCATCTACCTCAACTATTTGTCCATTAATATCAAGTTTAACAGGGCCGGAAGCCGTTAATTTAGCTTTAGCCCAAAGCAATAATGCAACCAATAATAGGGTTACAGTTAAAAAAATTGCAATCGTAAGTACTAAGGTTATACCCATCTCTAACGTTTTAAAATATTATAATTCAACTCCCATAAAGCTCATGAAAGCAATACCCATAAGCCCGGTAATAATAAATGTTATTCCTAATCCTCTTAGTGGAGCAGGCACATGAGAATATCTTATTTTCTCTCTAATGGCAGCAATAGCAACAATTGCTAATAACCAACCCACACCGGAGCCTAGCCCAAAAATAGTAGCTTCGCCAATGTTTGGATATTGACGCTCTTGCATAAATAAAGCACCACCTAAGATAGAGCAGTTAACCGCAATTAATGGTAAAAATATACCTAATGCACCGTAAAGAGCCGGAGCAAATTTTTCAACTGCCATTTCTACTAATTGCACCATCGAAGCAATAACTGCAATAAACATAATGAAGCTCAAGAAACTTAAATCAAGAGTGGCAAAATCCTCTCCTAACCAAGCCAGTGCTCCCTCTTTTAATAAATAATTTTCTAATAAGTAGTTAATTGGAACAGTAATACCCAATACAAATATTACAGCTGCGCCTAAACCAACTGCCGTTTTTACTGTTTTTGATACAGCAAGGTACGAACACATGCCCAAGAAGTAGGCAAAAATCATGTTCTCAATAAAAATACCTTTTACAAATATACTAGCTAAGTTTTCCATTTTTAAGCTTCAATTAGTTTAGTGTTTTTACTTCTTTGTACCCAGATATAAACTCCAACAACTATAAGTGCCATTGGTGGTAAAATCATAAGTCCGTTATTAGCATAACCCATATCATAAAATGATTGTGGAATAATTTGTATGCCCCAAAATTTACCTGAACCTAACACTTCTCTAAAAACTGCTACCACAATTAATATTAAGCCATATCCAGCCGCATTTCCAATTGCGTCTAGAAATGAAGGCCAAGGTTTGTTTGCAAGCGAGAAAGCCTCTATCCTACCCATAATAATACAGTTAGTGATAATTAGCCCAACGAATACAGAAAGTTGTTTGCTTACATCATAAACAAACGCTTTTAAAACCTGATCAACCAAAATTACCATTGCTGCAACTATAACAAGTTGAACAATAATTCTAACCCTTGAGGGAATCATATTTCTTAAAACAGAAGCTATAAAGGTTGAACCTATTAATACAAATAATACTGATAACGACATTACAAATGCTTGTTTAACTTGTACTGTAATAGCCAACGCTGAACAAATACCAAGTACTTGCACTGTAATTGGATTGCTATCATCCAATGGGTCAGTAATCAGCTTTTTATTCTTTTTAGAAAATAGAGGTTCTTTTTTAACCTCTTCTTTTACTTCTTCTGCAACTGCTGTACTCATTTTGCTTAGAGTTTAGTTTTAGTTAATCTGATTGTTCAGCGTATCAACCACTAAAGAATCAGTAGTAAGAGAATCAGAAACCGGCATTTCTACTTCCGGCTCTTCAACCTTTGCTACACTATTATTTAATGACTTAAAATATGGTTCATAAATTTTTAATGTTCTGTAAACCATTTCAGAAACACCATTACTGGTAATTGTTCCTCCGCTTATGGCATCTACACCGTGCATATCTCCTTCAGGTGCTCCGCCTTTAACAACTGAAACCGAAACATAATTACCGTTTTCATCAAAAAGTTTTTTTCCAATAAAAGGTTCAGAAAACCAACCTTCTTTAATTTCTGCACCAAGACCTGGAGTTTCTGTTTTATGATCAAAAGTTGCTCCTGCAACAGTATTCCCGTCAGAATTGATGGCTACATAGCCCCAAATCGGACCCCAAAGACCTTTACCAACCATTGGAACAATATATTTTTTAGAACCATCATCTCCACTATATACAAAAAGTGGAAAGTTGGCTCCGCCTTTTCCAAAAGACATCAGCGCTTTCCTCATAGCCGCTTCATCATCTTTGTTAGCAGAGTAAATATTACTCATTCCGGACTTATAGTCTTTAAGAACATCTACATCAAAAGCTTTTAAATCAGTTTCTTTTACTTCTCCGTTTCCGTTAATAATTATTTGGTCACTTATATACTGATTAAATTTATCGCCTGCTTCTTCTGCAGTAACAGTAATACCAACAGATGATAATATATTCTGCATTTTTTCTCTCTTCACGTTTTCTGACTGAAAAGGTTTTAAACCTACTGCTGCAATAGCTAGTAATGAACCCACTACTACAACCATTACTGTTGAGAATATAAAGGTGTATTTATTGCTATTAATATCCATAGTTATATGTTATGCTGCTACTTTAACTTGTTTTAATCTGTTCATTCTTTTCTTCACATTAGCTTGAAGAACATAGTGGTCAATAAGTGGTGCCATTACATTCATAAATAAAATTGCTAACATCATTCCTTCAGGATATGCAGGATTGAATACCCTAATCATGATAGCAAAGAAGCCTATAAAAAATCCGTAAATAATTTTTCCGGTAGGTGTTTGTGAAGCAGTAACCGGATCAGTTGCCATAAATACTAATCCAAATAAAAATCCACCCGCTAATATTTGGTCAATAGGACTTACTTCCATAAATGGATTTATGCCTACTAAATTAAATATGTATGACATTGCTAATCCACCAGCAAGAACAGAAGCCATAATTCTAAAGCTTCCTATTCCTGTGTAAATAAGTATTAAAGCTCCTATTAAACAGGCTACAGCAGAAGTTTCTCCAATAGAGCCCGGCATATTACCAATAAACATTTCCATAGTAGAATATGTTTTATCCATAATTCCTTGAACTGCTTCAGGATTATCTTTTACACCTATTGTTTGTGCCCACATTCCTAACTGTGTTTCGCCTGTTGTAGCATCCGGTAATCCACTAACCCATACTTGGTCTCCACTCATTTTAGTAGGATAAGCAAAGAATAAAAATGCTCTAGCTGTTAATGCAACATTTAAAATATTCATTCCCGTTCCGCCAAAAACTTCTTTGCCAAAAATTACGGCAAAAACAGTAGCAACAGCAACCATCCAAAGTGGAATATCTACAGGTAGAATTAATGGAATTAACATACCTGAAACTAAAAATCCTTCTTGGATAGAATGCTTTTTAACGATACAAAAGGCAAATTCAACACCTAAACCAACTGCGTAAGAAACTATAACTATGGGAAGTACTTTCATAGCACCATAGAGAATTTTATCCCATAACATTACATTCCAGGCGTCTTCAGGAGAAATCTCTCCATTAAATAGATAATGTTGGTGACCTGTATTCCAAATTCCAAATAATAAACATGGAATTAAGGCAAGTACTACCGTAATCATGGTTCTTTTTAAGTCAATTCCGTCTCTAATATGGGCCCCTTTGTGTGCAGTGTGTCCCGGCACAAAAAGAAAAGTTTCCATACCATCATAAACCGGATATAACTTTTCAAATTTCCCTCCCTTTTCAAAGTGAGGTTTAATTTTTTCGTGAAGAAATTTTTCTAAAAATCTCATAGTTTAAATACTATATATTAACCGCATTCAGCCCTAACCAAGTCAAGACCTTCTCTTACTATTGATTGAACATTAATTTTTGAAGTACAAGCATACTCACAAAGAGCAAAATCCTCAGGAGCCACTTCGTAAACTCCTAAACTCTCCATTAATTCAATATCTTTTATTATCATGGCTTTAACCAACTGAACAGGATAAATATCAAATGGAAATACTTTTTCATATTGACCCGTCATTACGTATGCTCTTTCTTCTCCGTTCATGCTTGTGTTAAGGTCATATTCTTTTCCCGGCATTAACCATGAGAAGAAAGTTCTGGATAAGCTAAACTTATCAAATCCCGGAGCTATCCACCCAAAAAATTCTCCTTCACCACCTTCTGGTATTGCAGTAAATTGATAGTCATAAAAACCTAAATGGCCTTCTTTGGTTACTTGAGAACCCGTAAGAGGATTGCCACTAATAAATCTTGTTTTCTCGGTATCAACGTTTCCATTAATAATAGAAGAAACACTTTGCCCCATAAGCATTTTAAAATACTTTGGAGTTTTAACTTGTGAACCACAAACGGCAACTATCCTTGAAGCATCAAACTTTCCTTCTTTAAATAATCGGCCAATAGTTAACACATCTTGAGGTGTTAAATACCATACTTTTTCTCCTTTGTTTATCGGATCAATTTTGTGAATCTGTACACCAACTAAACCCGCAGGGTGTGGTCCGCTAATTTTATTAATTTGAACTCCTTTTGAATTATTAAATACATCAGAAGCTTTTCCTTTTGCGTTTATATTTAGATGAACTTTGCCTTCTGTTAATTTTCTGATGGCATCTAAGCCAATTTGAAATATTTCTCCATTTCCATGCACAATAAAATCGTTATCCGGAGCAAGCGGTGAAGAGTCAAAGGCAGAAATAAAAATAGATTTTGGGGTATCGGTCGGGTTAGCAATTACATCATAAGGTCTTTGCCTTATAAATGGCCAGCAACCAGACTTCAGTAGATTTTCAATTATTTGCTCACGGCTCATTGAATTAGGATCTCCGGCAGCAAAAGTTTCATACTTAATCTCTTTATCAGCAAGGATTACAACTTCTAAAATTTTTCTCTTGTCTCCCCTTCTAATTTCAGCTATTTCTCCACTTACAGGCGATGTAAAAACAATTTTATCATTCTCTTTACTATAAAACAAAGGAGTTCCGGCTTTAACCTCAGCCTTTTCTTTTAAAATCAATTTTGGAACTACTCCCGCAAAATCAGTTGGTTTTATAGCTACAGTACTACTGAGAGGAAGAGATGCGTGAACTTTTTCAGCTTCGCCTTTAAGCTTAATATTCACACCTCTGCTAATCTTAATGTTTTTAGACATTTTTGGTGTTTATAAATAGTGGAGCAAAATTAGAATTTCGCTTGTTTTTTGTAAAGAAATAAGGTTGTTTAATATAATTTATACTCATTCTAAATAAAGTGAAGTTGGATTAATTATTGATAGATAGATTGAAATTAAAGTTAAATGAATAATTACTTTAGACGGATGAATTTTTCACTTTCCCTTTTTTGTTTTTTTATATTCATTCAATTAGGCTTTTCTCAGGATTATTATGATGAAAATATTGGGAAGAATATGGATTACACATATTCAGCTAATATTAAAACAGTTCAGCTTTACAATAGCGACTATGATTTATCTGAACCAATGATAAAACTTAACAGCGGGCAAACGCTCACACTTGAATTTGATGAACTAACCGACAGTTACAAGCAATATACTTTTTCTATACTTCACTGTAATTATGATTGGTCTATTTCAAATTTATCTCCCCCAGAATATATGACCGGCCCCACCCAAGAGTTTATTTCTGATTATGATTTATCATACAATACAGCCATTCCATATGTTCACTATTCGCAAAAAATTCCTTCTTATAACAGTAATTTCAAAATTGGTGGAAATTATTTGCTAATGGTTCATGAAAACTTTAATGAAGAAAATCCAATTTTGGTAAAACGTTTTTTTGTGAATGAAGACATGGTAAAAGTTGATGCCTTTTCAACTAAAGCAACACAGGTAAAAAAAATGGATACATACCAACAAGTAAATGTAACCGTAACCATTGACAATGAATCAACCATACAACCTTTGGAGCAGCTAAAGATTGTTATTCAACAGAATGGAAGATGGGACAATATTACCACAGACATTAAACCCACTTTTATAAGAGGAAATCAGGTTATTTATGACAATCCCATGAATAAATACTTTGAAGCCGGAAATGAATTTAGATTCTTGAATATAAAAGATATGAGATATAAAGACATTAATATTGAAAGCATAAAATTTGATGAAAATAATGTTCCCGAGATTATAATTAAACCGGATTTTCCTAGAGCTAATCTACAATACCTTACTTATCAGGATATAAATGGAAAAATTTTAATAAAAAACGACAAAGGAAACGATGATGATATTGAAAGTGATTACTGCAAAGTGAAGTTTATTTTAAAATCACAAAAACTGTCTAATGGAAGTGTTTACATATATGGTGAAATTTCAAACTGGATATATCTGCCCGAATTTGCAATGAATTATAATGAAGAAACGAACTCCTACGAAAAAGAACTTTTATTAAAGCAAGGTTACTACAATTATTTATACTCGTTTAAGCCCATTGATGAAAATGAAGGTTATGTATCAACAATAGAGGGTTCTTACAAAGAAACAGAAAACACTTATAAAGTTATGATTTACCAAAAAAAACCAAATCAAACAGATGTGTTAATTGGAATTGGCGTAGTAAACTCAGTTAGAAATTAAATAGAAAATATTTTATCAAGTAAAGATTCTTGTTGCTCCCAACAATATTTTTGTGACGCACTTTTACAATTTTCTTTACATTCTTTTAATTTACCATCATTATTTAACAAGTTTATAATTTGCATAGCAACTTCTTCAGGCTTTCTTGAATTTAAAACCTCTCCTACTTTGCTTTCCAAAACAACCCTCTTCATTTCGGGTAAATCAAAAACCATAACCGGCACTCCTGCCAATATGTAATCAAACAACTTATTGGGAAGCGAATACCTATAATTTAACCCTAAATCTTCTTCAAAAGAAATTCCCAAATCCGCTTGTGGAGTTAATGACTTAAGCTCATCAGGTAAAACTCTACCATAAAAAACAACTTTTTCTGTAAGCTTTAATTTTTCAGTTAATTCTTTCATTTTAATATACTCATCACCAACACCAATAATATGTAAAACAGCATCAATATATTGCATTGCTTCAATAGCAATATCAATTCCTCTACCTTTATTTACTGCACCTTGATAGATGATGTTTTTTTTATCTTGTCTAAAAGAGATATTAGATTTTTCAGTTTCTGATTTTAAAAGCGGATAGTTATAAATTATCTGCATTGATTTACCTGTATGCTTTTTATAAAATTCAGCGACACCATTTGAAACAGTATAAGCTATTTTAGTTTTTGGAATCATCTTTTTTTCCACCCACCTCCAAACTGATTTTTTAAATTTTCTATTAATTAACTCAGGTACTTCAGAAAAAGCTTCATGTGCATCAAAAATTATTTGTCTCTTTGTAAACTTTGAAGCAAAGTAATTGGCTGGCAAGGTGTCTATATCATTTGATAAATAAACATCTGATTTATTAAACAATAAATAAAAAAACAGTCTGAAATTGAAGGTTAAGTAAAATAAGGCTCCCTTATTAAACAACAGTTTAAATCTAACTACCTTATATTTTCTATTGACCCTGGAACTAGTCGGCAACTTTCTTCCTAACAAAACAACATCCCAGCCCCTTGAGTAAAGGTAATTACACACCTTATCTACTCTTTGGTCAGTAGAAATATCATTCGTAACAGATACTACTATTTTCTTTTTATTAGACATACCCAATTGCAAAAATGTATTTTTCTACATAATATTGTTTAGTTTTCAAAAGAATACTTTTTTAATGAGTAAAAAAATCCTACTTTTTTTCTGTGTCTTCATTGGCTGTATTGTTTCAATTTCAGGACAAGAAAAAGATAGCTTAAATACTACTTTACTAAAGGAGTTAAACGACCCAAAAAATTGGAAATTTGTTTTCTCTTTTGATTCAAGAGCATCAAGAGTGCTAAATCAAAGCGTAAGATTTAATGGTCTTAAAATTGGGTTTGAATTTAAAGATCGCCATCGTTTTGGAGTTGGATTTTATGCTTTAAAAGACCCTATAGTTTTACCAAATAATATTATTGTTATTCAAAAACCTGACACAACTGAACAAGAAGTTGATACTGTAAATTATAACACTAATTTTAATTACACTACACTTTATTATGAATTTGTATTCTTTACGAGAAAAAGATGGGAGTTTTCTTCTGCTTTTCATTTAGGAACAGGAAGAACAACAATTGGATATAGAGACAAATATAAAAGAGACAGTACCTTGGTTGATTTTCAAGTACCTATAGGAGCGGTGTCAGTTGCAGGGCATTACAAAGTCTTTCCATGGATTGGACTTGGAGCTGGATTTGGCTATAGATTTGCCATAGTTGGAGACAAAAGAGTAACAGATGCCTTGAATGGTTTTCACACCATTTTTAAAGTGAAGTTATTTTTGGGTGATTTATACAGAGGATTTTTTAAGAGAAAAGACGGATACAGGCTTACTTATAAAAAATGTACAGTATGTACATAATTTAGGCAACCATTTTTAATTAACTTCGTCTTTGAAATAAACCTCCTTAATTTATGAAAAAACTACTTCACTCAATTATTGCTTTAACTGCAATTTTATTATTTTCTAATAATGTAAACGCTTCTCATATTCCCGGAGCAAATATTTCTTATAAATGTATTGGACCAAATCAATATGAGATAACATTATGGACAATTGTAAGGTGTCCTAGTTCAAACCCTACTGGTGCGTACGTTTATATTTCAAATGATTGTGGAATTCCAAATACAGGTATCGTATTTGGAACAGGTTTTACAACTACCTATAAATATGCCAATTATGCCTACGGATATATGCAAAATGATCCGTTGCAACACAATGTTAATGTAAGTCAGATTTGTAATCAAATGCTTAATAGCACTACTTGTAATGGAGGAACCATAAATGGTGTTAGAATGACAGTCTATAAAGGCATTGTTACACTTCCTGCTGGCTGTAATTCTTGGCATTTTAGCTGGAATTCATGTTGCAGGGATAATACTACTAATGTAACCGGCCAACCCGGTATTTGGATTGAGACCACTATGAACTCAGCAACTTTCCCATGTGATAACTCTCCTTTTATTAATGCTACACCAATTCCTTACGCTTGTGCAAACCAACAAAACTGCTACAACTTAAATGTTACTGACCCAGATGGAGACAGCTTAAGATTTGCCTTAATTGCAGGTCAATCTAGTGCTGGAGGAACACCTCCTACCGGAACACCAATACCATATAAAGCCGGTTATTCTCCAACACAACCTATACCTGGTGTAACAATCAATCCTAATAATGGAACCATTTGTTTTAATGCAGCAGCAGGAAATTATGTTTTTGCCGTAATGATTTATTCTTACGACAGGGCAACAGGACAATTAAAAGGAACTATGATTTATGATTTTCAGGTAATACTGATTGCATGTACTAATAATACTCCTCAACCACCATCAGGAGGAATAAGTAACGCAACCGGAGGCATGTCTATTGTAAATCCAACTACCGTCCAGATATGTGAAGGTAGTACAGGTTGTTTCGATGTAGTATTCAATGACCCTGATCCCGGGAATACTTTGTATGCTTGGTCAACAGCAACCACAGTTCTTCCGGGAATTAATATGACAACTTTAGGTACTAATCCTCTAACAGTAAGATTTTGTTATACTGCTCCTTATGGAAACACAGGTTTAAACTCCTTTAATATAACTGTTACTGATAGCGTTTGCCCTATTTATGCTCAAACATCATTTGGGGTTGACTTAAGAATAGTTAGTGGTATTACTGCAAATGCCGGTCCGGATGTTAATGTCGGATGTAACGGGACAACCAACCTAACAGTTACACCTGGTGGTGGAACCGGTGTTTACTCCTATCAATGGGGTGGGTCGGGTTCAGGAACAAATCAATCATTAAATAATGTTGGACCAGGAACTTATTATATAACAGTTAGTGATAATGGAACTACTTGCTCTGCAACTGACACTGTTGTTGTAACAGGTGGAACTCCTCCTATTCCGGCTTTCAATGCAACCAGCGTTTGTCCGGGAATTGCAATGCAATTTAATGATGCATCAGTAGCCCAAGGGGCAGCTTTTATTAATGGATGGCAATGGGATATTTTAAATAATGGAACTATTGATTATACAACACAAAATCCTACGCACACTTTCCCAGCCCCAGGAACATACCCTGTTAAATTAATTGTTACTGACAACACTGGTTGTAAAGACTCTATTGTACAAAATGTTACGGTTTATGACAATCCTAGTGCTAACTTTAATTCTGTTTCTGTTTGTGCCGGAACTCCTATGAATCTTACTGATGCCTCCAATATTCCTACCGGAACTATTACAGGATGGCAGTGGGATATTTTAAATGATGGAAGTATTGAATATAACACTCGAAATGCATCTCATACTTTCGCTACGGCTGGAAACTATAATGTAAAACTAATTGTTACTAGTGCAAACGGATGTAAAGACAGTATTGTTTTACCTGTAACTGTAATCAATAACCCAACTGCAAACTTCTCATCAACCACTGTTTGTGAAGGAAATGCCACCAGCTTTACTGACCTATCAACACCAATAGGAATTAATAATTGGAGTTGGGATATTAATAATGACGGAACAGTTGAATATTCTACTCAAAATCCAAATCACACTTTTCCTGCTGCAGGAAATTATAATGTAGAATTAGTGGTAAGTGCCGGAGCATGTAAAGATAGCATCGTTATTCCTGTTACTGTTAACCCCCTTCCTGCTCCAAGTTTTACATTTACATCACAATGTGAAGGGACTGCTATAGCGTTTAATAATACATCCGTAATTGCTAGTGGTACCATTTCAAATTACACTTGGGATTTTGGTGACAACTCTCCAACTAGCTCTATAGCAAGTCCAAATCACATTTACACGGCTTGTGGAAACTATACTGTAAAATTATATGCCACCTCAGCTAGTGGTTGTATTGATTCTGTTTCTCAAAGTGTACAGGTATATTGTTTACCAACGGCAGCATTTACTGCAGATACAGTTTGTATTGGAAATCAAACTTGTTTTTACGATGCATCTAATGTTATCGGAAGTAATATAACGCAATGGCAATGGAGCTTTGGAGATGGAGGAACATCTGCGGTTGGAAGTCCATGTTACACTTACGCTACGGCAAACGAAATTCCGGGATATGCCGTTAAATTAGTTGTAACATCTAACCAGGGATGTAAAGACTCTATTACTCATTTAACTCCTGTTTATTTACAACCTACAGCTAATTTTACCGCTACAAATGAATGTTTAAATGACTCGGTTGTATTCACCAATACTTCAACAAGCGCAACCAATTACAACTGGTACTATGGAAATGCAACAAACAGCACAAACAATCAACCTATTCATAAATATAAATATAGTACTGACGGTTCTTATGTTGTAAAATTAGTTGCTTCAACCGGAAAAGGTTGTAGTGATTCTATTAGTAAAACCATTGTTGTTCACCCTATCCCGACAGCCGACTTCAACTTTACAAATGTTTGTGATGGGCTAGCCTTACCTTTAAATGATTTATCCGTTGTTGGAAGTGGAAACATAATTAATTGGGATTGGAATTATGGGGATTTAACTCCAAATGGAAATACCCAAAACACTAATCATACCTATGCAAATTGTGGACAATACAATGTAACTTTAACTGTTACTTCCGATAGTGGATGTACAGATGTAATTACTAAACAGGTTGAGGTTTATCCTAACCCTGTCCCTGCATTCACCCCTACTGATGTTTGCCTTGGCACTCCATCACAATTCACAGACTTAACTACTGTTAGTTGTGGAACTACAATCGGTAGTATAATCAACTGGAATTGGGATTTTGGCGGTACAGGAAATTCATCTGCCCAAAACCCTAACCACTCGTTTAATCAAGCAGGAGTATTTAATACAACTCTTATTGTTACTACCTCTAATGGTTGTATTGATTCAATTACTAGCCCTGTTACAGTTTATGCTAATCCAGATGTTAACTTTACATCGGATATCAATGATGGGTGTACACCCGTTTGTGTTAACTTTATTAATAATAGCAATAATCCAGTAGGAGTTACTACATATACTTGGGATTTTGGTAATGGAAACAGCGCTATCGCCAATGCCCCATCACATTGTTATGATAATAATAGTCTTTCTGCAAAATCATTTGATGTAACGGTTATGGCTATTACAAGTTATGGTATAAATCAATGTACTACCATTGTTAGTCAAACAAATATGATAAGTGTTTACCCTCTTCCTTCAGCTGATTTCACTTGGAATCCCGAAGTCTTAAGTGCAATTTATCAACCGGAAGCTAATTTTACTGATTTATCTCAAGGAGCTTCTGTTTGGAGTTGGAATTTTGGAGATGGAGGAACTGCAAACTCACAAAATCCTTCACATCAATATGGAGACTCTGGTACTTATGTTATTTGGCTTAATATAGAAAATCAATATGGTTGTAAGGATAGTATATGGAAAACCATAAGAGTGGAGCCAGAGTATGCTCTTTATATCCCAAACACCTTTACACCTGATGGAGATGGAAATAATGATTATTTTGCTCCTAAAGGATATGGCATTGAAGAGCAAAGTATGTTAATTTTCGATAGATGGGGAGAGGTGATTTTTGAAGGCTATCAATTAGATTCTAAGTGGGATGGGAAAGTAAAGAATAGAAGTGTTGGTAAAACAGATGTTTACACATACAAAATAGAAACAAAAGATATAAAAGGAGAAAGCCATACTTATATTGGTAAGGTTACACTACTTAAATAACTCCAACTTATTTATTATTAGTTCAAAAGGTTGCTTCGGCAACCTTTTTTGATTAAATTCGTCATCGTTACAAACCCCTTTATGAAAAAACTACCTCTACTATCTATCTTATTGATTATAAGTATAATATCTTTTGGGCAACAAAACGTATTAGTTATAGATTACAACAACTCCTTCTCTAGTGATCAGCAAAATAATGGAAGCCAAATTTTTAATCGATTAGTTGCTACTCAAACGAGTGCTACTAGAGTGGCAGCTATTCCAGCTACAATTAATCCGGCTACATACCAGCAGGTTTGGATATTTGGAAACACAGGGCTTCCTGTTCCTGCAACATTAAACCCAATCGTCAATTATATGAATGCTGGTGGTGCTGTTTATTTTCAATCTGAGGTAAGTTGTTGTAATAACCAAGCTGCTTTTTTAGACGCATTAATTAATGCTACTGTAACAGCCGGAGGATTAATTACCCACAACATTACTCAAGGTCCCCGCTATCAAACCATTTCAAACACACCATGTAGCCCACTTACCACTTTTGGAGCTGCTGAAAGACCTTTTGTTGGAACTCCTGCTGCTAACATATTATTTCAGCTAAATAATTTTTGTGGTGCCGCTAATGTTGGAGACGTTGTTGGAGTCCAATTTAGAAATTGCGATATGATTTCTGGTCAAGGTGCTTTAATTGGTATCGGTGACTTTAATGTTTTCCCCCAATCCGGTGCCTGTGGAACAGTAGGGATTTTGGGAAGTCCAAATAGACTCCCCCTTATTGATATGATTGCAAATTTACTCCCCAATCTTTTAAACTGTAATACTTCTTCTCAACCTACCTTTGATATAAGAGACACCATAGTTTGTGGTAACCCTATTGTTTTTACTTCACCTTTAATAAGTCCGGGATATAACTATTTATGGTCAAACGGAGCAACAACCAGCTCTACTACTATTAATACTTCAGGAATACATTGGTTAAGAATAGAATTAGCACCAGGGTGTTTTGTAACAGACAGCTTTACAATTACCTACAATAGTTCAACTACCGTAAGTGTTAATGACCCTTCTATTTGTGCAGGACAAACTGCAATTATATCTGCAAATCCTAATCCTACTGGAGGAAGTTACAGTTGGTCTCCAACAGGAGATACAACAGCCACTATTTCTGTTAACCCTGCAGTTACTACTAACTATATAGTTACCTATTCGCTTAATGGATGTATAGTAAGAGATACTGCTACTGTAAATGTTAATCCGCTTCCAAATACTGATTTCAACTTTACGAATATGTGTCATGGTTTTGCAATTCCTTTAAGTGATATTTCTAATATTTCATCAGGGACAATTGTTGGTTGGAACTGGAGCTTTGGAGACGGTTCTCCAAATGAGAACTCACAAAACCCCAATCACCTATATAACGGTTGTGGAACATACAACGTTACTTTAACAACAACTTCTGATAGCGGTTGTGTATCAGCAATAACAAAACCTGTAGAGGTTTATCCATTACCACAAGCTAATTTTTCAGTGACTGAAGCTTGTCATGGAACCGCCACACAGTTTACTGACTTGAGTATAGTAAGTTGTGGTTCTACAAATGGGACTATTACGAATTGGGATTGGGACTTTGGTGATATCAATACTTCTTCAACACAAAACCCATCTCATAACTATACAACATTTGGGAATTACAATTCAACACTTGTAATTACTAGTAACTATGGCTGTAAAGATTCCATTACTCTTCCGGTTAATGTTTACGAAAACCCGCCTGCCGATTTTGTATCTGACACAAATGGTGGCTGTGCACCCATATGTGTAACACTTACTGCAAATGGTGGTGGCTCTCCTGTTCCGGGAATGTCATATTTATGGAGTTATGGAGACGATTCAAATGGCTCCGGAATTAATTCAACTCACTGCTTTCAAAATACCGGGTTAATTACTAAATACTTTAATGTAACTCTTACTACCATTATGAATTATGGTACAAAACAGTGTACAACAGTTACTACTAAAAACAATTTTATTTCTGCTTATCCTCAACCTGTAGCAGAGTTTGAATGGAATCCTACCTTATTAAATATCTTATTCTCACCAGAGGCCAGCTTTACTGACAATTCATTAGGAGGTGCATCTCAGTGGTATTGGGATTTCGGTGATGGAGGTTCATCAACTAATCAAAATCCATCACATTTATACCTTGATTCAGGAAACTATACTGTTTGGCTTTATATTGAAACACAGTTTGGTTGTAGAGATAGTATATGGAAAACCTTAAGAGTAGAACCGGAATACGCTATATATATACCAAATACTTTTACTCCTGACAAAGATGGGGTTAATGACTTCTTTACTTTTAAAGGTTTTGGTTTAGAAGAAGCAACTATGATGATTTTTGACAGATGGGGAGAACTAGTTTATGAAGCTGATGGTTTAGATGCTAAATGGGACGGAAGAATAAAAGGACAAGAAGTAGGCAAAACAGATATCTATATTTATAGAATTGAATTTAAAAATGTAAAGGGCGAATACCAAACATACATTGGTAAAGTTACACTACTTAGATAAAAAAACATAACTTATTAAATATTAGTACAAAAGGTTGCATCAGCAACCTTTTTTGTTTAAATTCGTCATAGTAATAAACCCTCTCTTATGCGAAAACTACTCCTTACATCTATCTTATTGATTATAAGTATAGTATCATTTAGTCAACAAAATATTCTTGTAATTGACTACAATAACTCATTTTCAAGTGACCAACAAAATAATGGAAGCCAAATATATAATAGACTGGTCGCCACTCAAACAAGTGTTACAAGAGTTGCTGCTATTCCTGCAACTATAAATCCAGCTACCTATCAACAAGTTTGGATCTTTGGAAATACAGGCCTTCCCGTACCTGCAACAATGAACCCTATTGTAAATTATATGAATGCCGGTGGTGCAGTTTATTTTCAATCTGAGGTAAGCTGTTGTAATAATCAAGCTGCTTTTCTTGACGCACTGATTAATAATACTGTTACTGCAGGAGGTTCAATAACCCATAACATTACTAGAGGACCATATTATCAAACTATATCCAACACTCCATGCACACAATTAACTACTTATGGTGCTGCTGAAAGACCATTTATTGGTGCTGCTGGACCAAATATCCTTTTCCAATTGAATAATTTTTGTGGAAATGGAAATGTTGGAGATGTAGTAGGAGTTCAGTTTAGAAATTGTGATATGATTTCTGGACAAGGAGCGTTAATTGGTATTGGAGACTTTAATGTTTTCCCTCAATCTGGAGCATGTGGAACTGTCGGAATATTAGGCACACCAAATAGACTTCCGCTTATTGATATGATAGCTAATTTATTACCAAATTTGCTAAATTGTAATACATCTACCCAGCCAACATTTGACATCAGAGATACTGTTGTTTGCGGTGGACCTTTGACCTACACATCTCCACTAATAAGTCCTGGATATAACTACTTATGGTCAAATAACGCAACCACAACTACAACTACAATTAACACTTCTGGAAAGCACTGGTTAAGAATAGAAATATCTCCTGGTTGTTTTATAACAGATACATTTAATATTACTTTTAATGGCTCTACTGCAGTAACTGTAAATGATACTGCAATATGTGCCGGTCAATCTGTTACATTAACAGCAACCCCTGCCACATCAGGTGGCTCATATAGTTGGACACCGGGGGGAGCAACTACTCCTAGTATTACTGTCACACCCGGAACTACAACCAATTACATCGTAACCTATACACTAGGAGGGTGCACCGGAACAGACACCGGAACTGTAACTGTTAATCCTATTCCAACCGTAAATGTCAATAATACTACTATTTGTCCCGGCCAAAGTGCTACTCTAACTGCAACACCTAGTATTGGAGGAGGAACATATAGTTGGTCTCCTGGAGGAATGACAACACAAACTATAAATGTGACTCCTGGCGCTACTACAACCTATACTGTAACATATACACTTAATGGTTGTACCGGAACAGGAAGTGGAACTGTAACAATTAGCCCAGCTCCTACTCTTACGGTTAACAATGCTACTATTTGTGCCGGACAACAAGCATCGATAACGGCAACTCCTAGTGTTACCGGTGGCACATACAGCTGGACTCCCGGAGGAGCTACAACTCAAACAATAAATGTAAGCCCTGCAAACACTACTACCTATGTTGTTACTTATAATCTTAATGGTTGTATAGCTACTGACTCTGGAACTGTTACTGTAAATCCGGTACCTGCTCCAGGATTTACTTTTACCTCACAGTGTCAAGGAACAGCTATCAATTTTACCAATGCTTCAGCTATTGCTAGCGGAACCATGAGTTATACATGGGACTTTGGAGATAATTCTCCAACAAGTTCTAATGTAAACCCAAGTCACAATTATGCTAACTGTGGAACTTACACCGTAAAATTAATAACTACTTCAAACAGTGGATGTATAGATTCTATTTCACAAAATGTTCAAGTTTACTGCCTACCAACTGCTAACTTTAACTTTACAAGTGTTTGTTTAGGAGATCAAACTTGTTTTACGGACAGTTCTTATGTTACTGCCAGCACCATTAATAACTGGAGCTGGAATTTTGGTGACGGAAGTCCTGTGAATAACACCGGAAATCCTTGTCATACTTATATTGCAGCAAATCAAACTCCAGGATATTCTGTTACTTTATCTATTACTACAGCACAAGGTTGTACCGGTAATGTAACTAAAAATGTACCTGTATATGTAGTTCCTACAGCTTCATTTAGTGTATCAAATGAGTGTTTAAATAATGCTGTAAATATAACCGACAACTCAGTAAACGCAGTAAGTTATAATTGGGCATTTGGCGATGGAAATACTTCAAATACAACTGGAAATCAATCTCACAATTATAATGCACCCGGAACTTATAATATTCAGTTAATATTAACTTCAGGTACTTGTACAGATACATTTACCGCCCCTGTTACTGTTCATCCTATGCCAACCGCAGATTTCAACTTTACAAATGTCTGTGATGGTTTAGTTATGCCACTTACCGACAATTCAAACATTTCAGCAGGAAATATTACACAATGGGATTGGAACTACGGAGATGGAACTCCAAACGGAAATACACAAAATTCAACGCATAGCTATGCTAACTGTGGACCATATAATGTTTCTTTAACAGTTACTTCAGATAGTGGATGTGTTGATGTAATAACAAAACCAGTAGAAGTATATCCTTTACCTCAAGCTAATTATACGGCTACAGAAACTTGCCTTGGCGTTGCTGCTCAATTCACAGACTTGAGTACTGTAAATTGTGGAACAACAAGCGGTAGTGTTACCAATTGGAGTTGGACATTTGGCGATTCATCACCAAATCAGGGTGCACAAAACCCAAGTCATACTTACGCAAGTTCAGGTAACTATAATTCTCAGCTTGTTGTAACTAGCTCCAATGGTTGTAAAGACTCTGTGATAGTTACTGTTAATGTTTATGACAACCCGGATATTAGTTTCTCAGTTGATAAGGAAAGTGGGTGTACACCTGTTTGTGTTAATTTTATCAATAATAGCAACAACCCAATAGGAACTACAACATACACTTGGTCTTTAGGTGATGGAACTAACACTTCAGGGAATAACCCTAGTCACTGTTACAGCAATAATAGTTTGTCTGCAAAAACCTTTGACGTTACTGTTGGAGCAACCACCAACTATGGCAGTAAACAATGTTCTTCCAGCTTGACTCAAAATGCGATGGTAACGGTTTACCCTCTTCCTATTGCTGAATTTGATTTTTCTCCAATTAATCCTAATGTTTTAAATCCAAGTGTAGATTTCATGAATATGTCACAGGGTGGAAGTGTTTGGAATTGGAACTTTGGAGATGGTGGAACTTCTTCTAACCAAAATCCATCTCACTTATATAAAGATTCAGGAAACTATGTTATATGGTTAAACATTGAAAACTCTTATGGTTGTAAAGACAGTATTTCTAAGACAATTAGAGTTGAGCCCGACTTCATGCTTTACATTCCAAATACCTTTACTCCCGATGGAGATAAAAACAATAACTATTTCAGCGTAAAAGGTTATGGTTATAAAGAGCTTACTATGCTTATTTTTGACAGATGGGGAGAAATCGTTTATGAAGGATATCAGATGGATTCTAAATGGGACGGAAGTATTAAAGGCGGTGCAATTGGAAAGACTGATGTTTATACCTATAAAATTGAAGTCAAAGACTTAAAAGGAGAAAGCCACACTTATATAGGAAAAGTGACTCTTTTGAAATAAATTAAACACTAATTATAAAAAAAGGCTGTAGAAATTCTACGGCCTTTTTTTATAAGAATAATTTAAGCCCATCATAAGCTATTTCAACATTTTCAGGTAACTCAGATGACACTTCGTTATGTTTACCCATTAGATGACTTATATGTGTTAAATAAGTTTTCTTTGGGCTAATTCTTTCAGCCCATTCAACTGCCTCATGAAGATTTAAGTGAGATATGTGTTCAGTTTTGCGTAGCGCATTTAAAACCAAAACATCAAGGTTTTTTAGCTTTTGCAATTCAGCTTCAGATATAGTCTTAGCATCGGTTATGTAAGCAAAGTTATTTATACGAAATCCAAAAACCTGCATTTTGTAATGCATCACTTCAATAGGAATTACTTGTGTATTATTAACATTAAATGTTTCGTTGTCAATTTTTTTTATGCTTAACTGAGGCACACCGGGATATTTTTCATCCTCAAAAGCGTAATAAAATTCTCGTTTCAAAGCTTTAATTACATTTTCTGAGGCATAAATCTCCATCTCCTTTTTTTGTTTAAAGTTAAATGCTCTTATATCATCTAGTCCTGCAATATGGTCTTTATGTTCATGAGTAAATAAAACAGCGTCTAGCTTTTGAATATTTTCACGTAACATCTGCTGACGAAAATCTGGACCTGTATCAATTACAATAGTTTGATTATCCACCTCCACTAAAACAGAAGTTCTTAATCTGTTATCTTTTAAGTTATCAGATTTACAAACACTGCAATCACAAGCAATCACAGGAATACCTTGAGAAGTTCCGGTACCTAAAAAAGTTACTTTCATTGATTCAGTTAAAAACTGACTAAAGATAAAAAATTAAGATAGAAGCTTCTGAAGAACAGAAACAGTATAGTCAATATCTTCCTTAGTATTAAATCTTCCAAAAGAAAAACGAACATTAAGCACATCTTGTGGAACTCCCAAAGCTTCTAAAACATGGCTTCCTTTTGACGCTCCCGCTGAACAAGCACTGCCGCCTGAAGCCGCTATTCCATGAATATCTAGACTATATAAAAAAGTAGCTGCCATTTGGTTGGCAGGTAATTGAATACTTAATACAGTATAAAGCGATTCAAACTCACATTGCCCATTAAATTTTACTTCAGGAAGTACTCTTTTTAACTCAGCTATCATGTGTGTTTTTAAGGATGAAATATGTGACTGATGCTCTTCCATATCCCTATGTGCAATTTCCATTGCTTTGGCAAGTCCAACTATTCCGTAAACATTTTCTGTTCCTGCTCTCAGACCTCTCTCTTGACCACCACCCGTTATAAGTGATGTTAGTTTATGTTTTTTGTTAGCATATAAAAAACCAATTCCTTTTGGGCCGTGAAATTTATGTGCCGAGCATGAAAGAAAATCAAGTCCTATATCTTTAGTATCAATTTTATAGTGACACATCGTTTGAACAGTATCCGAGTGAAATAAGGCATTGTGTTTTTTACAAATATCTGCCACCTCTTTTAAAGGAAGTAAATTACCAATTTCATTGTTAGCATGCATTAAGGTAACTAATGTTTTCTCATTACTTTTAGACAAAATATCTTCTAATTGTTTTAAATCAATGCAACCTGTTTTATCTAAATCAAGAAGCGTAATTTTAGTATTATATATTTTTTGAACCCTTTCTAAGGTATGACCAATTGCATGATGTTCAATACAAGTAGAAATAATATGTTTAACGCCCATTTCACATACAGCCGCATTTACAATCATATTGTCAGCTTCTGTCCCTCCTGAAGTAAAAATTATTTCTGAGGCTTCTGCATTAATAAACTTAGCAATTTTTCTTCTTGATGTTTCAATTAATGCTTTTGTTTCACGCCCAAATGAATGAATAGATGACGGATTACCATAATTAGATTGTAATACAGGAATCATGGCTTCAACAACTTCAGGGTCTATTTGTGTGGTAGCAGCGTTATCTAAATATACTTTCCTCATCGGCTACAAAATTATCATCCTTATTGTTTAAACCACATTTTATTTTATCTCAAAAAGGTAATCCTAATTCTCTTTAATCAACTCTTTAATGTCACTGATAATCTTCTCTGCTAAACTTTCAGCCGTTGATTTAGAAGTGCTTTCAGAGTAAATTCTGATAATTGGCTCTGTGTTAGATTTTCTAAGATGTACCCAGTCCTTTTCAAATTCAATTTTTACTCCGTCAACAGTATTTATTTTTTCATTACTATATTTTTTCTTAATTCCTTCCAACACTTTTTCCAAATCAATTTCAGGAGTTAGTTGAACTTTATTTTTAGAAATAATATAATTAGGGTATTTTGCTCTTAATGCAGAACAAGAAACATTACTTATTGCCAAATGCGTTAAAAACAAAGCTATTCCCACTAATGCGTCTCTTCCGTAATGAAGCTCGGGATAAATAATTCCACCGTTACCTTCTCCTCCAATAGCCGCATTAGTAGCTTTCATTTTTTCAACCACATTTACTTCTCCAACTGCACTAGCTTCGTATTTGCCACCGGCTTTTTCGGTTACATCTCTCAAAGCTCTGGTTGATGATAGATTAGAAACAGTATTTCCAACTTTATTCTTTAAAATATAATCTGCAACAGCCACAAGTGTATATTCTTCCCCAAACATTTCTCCGTCTTCACACACAATAGCCAATCGGTCAACATCAGGGTCAACAACAAAACCCAAGTGTGCATTTTTCTTTTTTATTAAAGATGAAATTTCGCTTAAGTGTTCCGGTAAAGGTTCAGGATTATGAGGAAAATCACCGGTTGGTTCACAGTATAATGGAATAACTTCTTTAACACCTAAAGCTTTTAGTAGTTCAGGCACATAAATTCCTCCGCTAGAATTAACTGCATCCACAGCAATAACAAAGTTTTTGCTTTTAATCGCTTCAACATCCACTAGAGGCAAATTCAAAATTTTTTCAATATGAATTTTTAAATAATTGCTGCTTTGAGAATACTTTCCAAGCTGTCTGAATTCACTAAAGTTCAGCTCATCAGACTCTGCTAACTCCAGAACTTTTTTTCCATCATCACCCGATATAAATTCACCTTTCTCATTCAATAATTTTAGTGCATTCCACTGTGCCGGATTATGGCTCGCTGTTAAAATAATTCCACCCTGTGCTTTTTCTTCCACCACAGCAACTTCAACAGTTGGTGTAGTGCTTAGCCCTAAATCTACCACATCTATTCCTAAGCCCTGAAGCGTACCACAGACTAGGTTAGAAACCATTGGACCGGAAATTCTGGCATCTCTGCCAATTACTACTTTGTATGTTTTTGATGCAACAGACTGTTTCAACCAAACACCATAGGCAGAAGTAAATTTAACAATATCAATTGGGGTAAGGTTGTCGCCTACTTTTCCTCCAATTGTTCCTCTAATTCCTGAAATTGACTTAATTAAACTCATAAACTTTTAAAATCGGCAGCAAAATAAAGCATTATAATTAATCCTATCAAATATAGAATATTACCGAAAAAAGAGCACTGAAAATCAAAAAGATAGGAAATTCTGTTAAAATAGTTGTTGAAAACCAACACTAAGTGAATTAACTTTGCATTTGATTTTCTTACCTTTGTTAGAAAGACAAGCTTGAGTGGACGATAATTTTTCAGAGCAATACGACAATGATTTTCAAAATGCGCTTAACCGCTTTGAAAAAATGCTTGAAAATAATGAGCAATACTTCTTTGATGTTGAAGAACTTGAAGACCTAGTAACTTATTTCATCGAAACAAACGATACCGAAAAAGCGCTTAAAGTAATTGGCTTTGGAACTCAGCAACATCCATACTCTACCAATTTAATTATCAGGCATGCACAAGTTTTGGCTACTTCTCACAAACCCGCTGAAGCACTTGAGCTTTTGAATAGAGTAGAAAATATTGAACCTAGCAATTTTGAATTACTGTATAATAAAGCATGTGTTTACGGCCAGTTAAGAAATCCCAAAAAAGCCATTCAGTATTTTGAAAAAGCTCTTCTAAACTGTGATTTAGAAGAAAAAGAAGAAATTTTGCTTTCTATTGGCTTTGAATATGAAACCACTAATGAATATTTAACCGCTATAGATTATTTTAAACAAGCTTTAGAAATTAATCCTGAAAACGAAACTGCTCTCTATGAAATTTCTTTTTGTTTTGACATCTTAGACAAAACAGATGAGGCAATCAGTTTTTTTAATAAGTTTATTGACGAGCACCCCTACTCTAGTGTAAGCTGGTATAACTTGGGTATGTTTTACAGCAAACAAGAAAAAAATAGCGAAGCTATAATGGCTTATGACTATGCCATTACCATTAAAGAAGATTTCTCTTCTGCTTATTTTGGAAAAGCAAATGTTTTATTCAATACAGAAAAATATGCTCAGGCACTAAAAGCATATAAAGAGTTTATGCAATATGAAAAAGCCGACTCATTGGTTTACTTTTACGTAGGTGAGTGCTATGAGAATATGGATGATTATGCCAATGCACTTCCATACTACCAAAGAGCTGTTAAGCTTGACCCAAATTTTGCTGATGCATGGCTTGGAATGGCAATTGTTTATGGAGAAACCGAAAGATACCACTCTGCTATTCATTTTGTAAAAAAAGCAATAGAGTTAGACAATGAGCAAGCTCACTACTTTGTTTGCATGGGAGAATTTTATAGTAAGGCATCCAATCACATTGAAGCGCTTAAAGCATTTAAAAAAGCTAGTGAAATAGAGCCAACGGATAAAGAAATATACTTAGACATTGCTGAAGAATTAATTCATCTTGAAGGAATAAAAAAAGGTATAATTTATTTGGAGGATATAATGAATCTATATCCGGATAATGAATATGCTGCATACAGATTATCTGCTTTATACTTCAAACAAAAAGAAACTAAAAAAGCTAAGGAAGCACTTAAAACAGCTTTAACTTTAAACTCAAAACTCATTACCGAATTATTTGAATACTTACCTGAATTATCTGATAAAAAAGACATTCAAAAAATAATTCATGAGTTCAACTCAAGAACCTAATGTATAACTTTAAACTCACACACATTCCTAAACGCACCGTAAAGCCCAGAGAAAATGGCCTAACGATGATGATGGACAAAGGACTTAGTGTTAGAGAAGTAGAAAATTTTTGTGAAGCAAATGCCGATCTTACTGATATCGTAAAGTTTGGGTTTGGCACATCTTTCGTTACCAGAGACCTTGAAAAAAAATTAAACATATACAAGCAGGCTGGCATCAAATGTTACTTTGGAGGAACATTGTTTGAAGCATTTATAGCCAGAGGAAAATTTGATGAATACAGAAAACTACTTGATAAGTTTAAGCTTGAAATGACAGAAGTATCTAATGGTTCAATCACCATGAATATGGATGATAAATGCGAGTACATTTCAAAACTTGCAAAAAATTATACTGTTTTAAGTGAGGTGGGTAGTAAAGAAGAAGGTATATTAATTAGTCCCGGAAAATGGATTTCATGGATGAACATGGAACTAGAAGCAGGCTCTTGGAAAGTGATTGCAGAAGCACGTGAAAGTGGCACAGTGGGCATATACAGACCAAACGGAACAGCTCACGTTGCATTAATCAATAGAATTCTTAAAAAAGTTCCCGGTGATAGTATTTTATGGGAAGCGCCAAAAAAAGCACAACAAGTTTATTTCATTAAATTAATCGGTGCTAATGTAAACTTAGGCAATATTGCTCCAAATGAACTTATTCCTCTAGAATGCTTACGACTTGGTTTAAGAGGTGACACATTTTTTCATTTTTTACCTGAAGAGCTAGTTAAAGCCAACAAATAAAGATGAGAACCTTAAAAGACTATCTACTTATTAGCCTTAAAGGTATTGGTATGGGCGCTGCTGATGTGGTTCCTGGAATTTCCGGAGGTACAATAGCATTTATTACCGGTATATATGAGGAACTCATTAATTCTATTAAATCCATTAATAAAGATGCTATTGTAAAGCTTGCAAAAGAAGGAGTATTATCATTTTGGAAACATATTAATGGTTCTTTTTTGATTGCACTTTTTTTAGGTATTGGTATTAGCATTGTTTCTCTGGCAAAAGGAATTACTTATTTACTGAACCATCACCCTATTTTAGTTTGGGCATTTTTCTTTGGATTAATAGTAGCTTCAGCAATAGTTGTTGGTAGAAATATTAAAAAGTGGAGAATAGCCGAAATTCTATTTTTATTAATTGGAGGTGGTATTGCCTTTTATATTACCATTGCCACTCCTGCGGAAACTCCTGAAGCAGCATGGTTTATTTTCATTAGTGGAATGATTGCTATTTGTGCCATGATATTGCCCGGCATATCTGGCTCATTCATATTATTATTACTTGGAAAATACTCTTTTATATTAGCTGCTGTAAGTTCTTTTAACTTTAAAACCATTGCAGTATTTGCAACCGGTTGTATCGTAGGTTTATTAAGTTTTTCTCATGTTTTATCATGGATGTTTAAAAAACATTATTCTATTACTATTGCTGTGTTAACAGGCTTTATGGTTGGTTCACTAAATAAAGTTTGGCCTTGGAAAAAAGTATTGGAATACCGCGCAAACTCTCATGGTGAGTCGGTTCCATTTATCGAACAAAGTATTTCTCCTCTTAATTATGATGGCGAACCTCAATTAATATTAGCTATTGTTTTAGCTATTGTAGGTTTTGGCATCGTCTTTTTAATAGAAAAAATGGGAGCAAAAAAATGAAAACCTACGGTTTAATAGGTTATCCTCTCTCCCACTCCTTTTCAAAAAACTATTTTTCTCAAAAATTTTCTCAATTAGGTATTGAAGCAAAATATGAAAACTTTGAGATTAAATCTATCTCTGAATTATCAGATATAGTTAAAAACCATAAGTTAAGTGGTTTAAATGTTACCATTCCTTACAAACAAAAAGTACTAGAATATATTCAGGTACTGTCTCCTGAAGCAAAAGAAATAGGAGCAGTAAACACCATAAAAATTGAAGGTGAAAAACTAATTGGTTATAACACAGACTATATTGGATTTACAAAAAGTATTCAGCCTTTGTTAACTACAGAACATAAAGCAGCTTTAGTTTTAGGAAACGGTGGAGCCACAAAAGCCATTATTTATGCTTTAAACAAATTAAACATTTCATCTTCTATAGTCGCTAGAAATAACGGCAATTATACTTTTAAAGAAGTTGATGAAAACATCGTTAAGCAACATCAAATTATTATTAACTGTACTCCACTTGGCACTTATCCAAGCATTGAAAAGAAGCCTCCGTTTCCTTATAAATTCCTAACAAGTAAGCATTTACTTTATGACTTGGTTTACAACCCAAGTGAAACTGCTTTCTTAAAAATGGGAATGGAAAAGAACTGCTCCACTAAAAATGGCATGGAAATGCTTGAAATTCAAGCGGAAGAGGCTTGGAAAATATGGAACTCCTAGTACTAAAGTAATTTTCAATTCAAATACACTTTTCAGGTATTTTCTGTTTGAAAGGAGTGGAAAAAAATACTTAAATTGCACCATATTTGTTTTAGCAAACAAAAACCAAAAAACTATGAAAAAAACAATAACAATTGTGCTCATTTTGTTTGGCTGCAACTTATTTTCCCAAGAAGTTGTAGTTGGCGGTGACTCCGCTTTATTAAACCAAATGAGAGCCAAAGAGTTTTTAGCTCAGGGCATAGAGCAATTTGAGGCTAAAAATTATAACGCAGCCATAGCTTCTTTTGACCAGGCAATAGTGCTAGACCCTACATCAGACAAATCTTATTTCAACAGAGGTTCGGCAAAAATGCAAATGGGAAATTACAAAGATGCCATTCAAGATTTTAATAAAACCATTGAGTTAACCGCTGATTTTAAAAATGCACATTATAACCGTGCTAAGTCCTTTGAAGCAACTAATGATTTGAATTCTGCCTTAAATGATTATAACAAAGCACTAGAATTAGATAAAGAAAATGCAACTGCCTTTTATCATAGAGGAGGTATTCATTTTAGAAACAACAACTACAAAGAAGCAATGGCCGACTATGATAATGCTATCTTAAACAATCCTAAATATGCTTATGCTTTTAATGACAGAGGTAGCGCAAAGAAAATGTTAAATGACATTGACGGAGCAATTGTAGATTATAAAAAAGCAGTAGAACTTGACCCAACACTACCGTATTTTTATAATAACTTAGGAAGTGTACTCAGAACAAAAGGAGAGTTTAAAGAAGCCATAAAAAATTACGACAAAGCTATTCAGCTTAAAAAAGATTATCACATTGCCTATAATAACAGAGGCTATGCAAAATTTGAATTAGGGAACTATGACGAAGCCATAAAAGATTTTAATCTTGCTATTAATATCCAATCTGATTATGCCTTTGCTTACAATAACCGAGCTGCAGCTAAGCACAAGCAAAAAGATTATAAAGGAGCAATTGAAGACTGTAATAAAGCTATTTCTTTAGATGCAAACTACGGTGGTGCATACCTTAACAGAGGTATTGCCAAAGAAATGCTAAGAGATGAAGATGGTGCTTGCAAAGACTGGCAAAAAGCCGCTGATTTAGGCTCAAAAAATGCAAAATCGTTTGTTTCGCAAAGCTGTGAAAATTAATAACTACTAAGCTACTTTTATCATGAAAAATATATACACAATCCTTTCTCTCGTTTTTATTTTTACATCAGGAATATTATTAGCACAACAAGATATTCCCTTTGAAAAAGCTTATTTCAAAGACAGAAAAGATGAATTTAAAGAAGCGCTTGATCATTATGAAACAGGTGACAGCTATTTCGAACAAGGTCCAATGGCTTACAAAATAGCGTTAGACCATTATTTACAAGCGCAAAAATTTAACCCAAATTACTCTTTGCTCAATTACAAAATTGGAAAGTGTTACTTATACTCAGTATATAAAGGAAGAGCACTAGATTACTTATTAAAAGCTCAAAAACTCAAATCGGATGTAGAAATTGATGTGAATTTCTTAACAGGTTGGGCATATCAACTTAAGCTTGAGTTCGATAAAGCAATAAATGAATTTCGACAACAAAAATTAAAAGCAACCGGGAAAGACGGTGCAGCAATGCTAGAAAAAGTAAACAAACACATTGAAGAATGTGAATACGGAAAAAAACTAGTTGCCAGCCCGGTAAGAGTATTTATTGACAACCTAGGAAGCGCTATCAATACCAAATACCCTGAGTATGGCCCGATAATTAATGCTGACAATACACTTATGCTATTTACCTCCAGAAGACCTAACACCACAGGTGGTGCAAAAGACGAAGTTTTACATGAGTATTATGAAGACTTGTATTCATCCACTTACAAAAATGGTAGCTGGACTAGTGCCGTTAACATTGGAGAACCTGCCAATTCAACTGACCATGATGCAACTGTTGCATTATCACCGGATGGACAAAAATTATTAATCTATAAAGATGATAAAGGTGATGGTAACCTTTATGAAATTCTTTTAACAGGTGATAAATGGAGTAAACCCGAAAAATTAGATAAAAGTATTAATACAAAATATCATGAATCTTCTGCAGCATACAGTTATGACGGAAAAACGTTATACTTTGTAAGTAGCAGAGAAGATATGGGGCTTGGTGGAAGAGATATTTATGTTTCTGATTGGGATAATGAAAAAGGGAAATGGGGTGAACCCAAAAACCTGGGGCCAGTTATCAATACAAAATATAACGAAGAAAGTGTATTCATTCATCCTGACGGGAAAACGATGTATTTCAGCTCACAAGGACATGAAACTATGGGAGGGTACGATATTTTCAAAACAGAATTAAAAAACGGAAACTGGACTAAACCTGAAAATATAGGCTATCCAATTAACACCCCTGATGATGATGTGTTTTTTGTAGTAAATGCAAGTGGAAGATATGGCTACTACTCTTCATTTAAAGAAGACGGAATGGGTGAAAAAGACATTTACAAAATAACTTTTCTAGGTGCCGAAAAGCCTTTGGCTTTGAGTGGTGAAGACAATCTATTAGCCAGTATTGCAGCGCCCGTTAAAGAAAAAATGATTGAAAAAGACATCTCAGGTATGTCAAAACAAATTACTATTTTAAAAGGAACCATCCGAGAAATTGGAAGTAATAAACCACTTGAAGCAGAAATTGAATTGATTGATGTAGAAGCAAACAAAACACTGGCCACATTTACTTCTAACTCAAGTACAGGTAAGTATCTAGTTAGCTTGCCTTCAGGTAAGAATTATGGTATAGCCGTTAAAAAAACAGGATATTTATTTCACTCAGAAAATTTTAATATAGCTGCAAGCTCGGGCTATAATGAAGTGGTAATTGATGTTGATTTGAAAAAGTTAGAAGTAGGAAGCAGAATCATATTGAAAAATATCTTCTATGACTACAATAAATCTACACTTAGAAATGCTTCAATGAATGAGCTAGACCGATTGAAAAAATTACTAGATGAAAACCCTACGCTTAAAATTGAACTTTCCGCACATACCGATAGTAGAGGTGGTGATACTTATAACAACAAATTGTCTCAAGAAAGAGCGCAATCTTGCGTAGATTATTTAACTTCAAAAGGAGTGGAAAAATCAAGATTGATTGCAAAAGGATATGGAGAATCACAACTGATTATGAGTGATGCGGAAATTGCAAAACTACCTACCGAAGAAGCAAAAGAAGAAGCACATCAACAAAATAGACGTACAGAATTTAAGATTGTAGCGAAATAATGAAAAAAACATTTATCATATTCTTCAGTTTAATTTCTATCACCATTTTTGGTCAAAATAAAAATATCTCCAACGGGATTGTTTTTGACGGTGAGCCTTATTTAAGCATTAACCCAAATAATTCGCAGCACATGGTGGCTGCATGGATGGGTTATCAATTTAATAATCAAATTGTAATAAAAACCAGAGTTACTTTTGATGCCGGAAATACATGGAGTACAACTAAATATATTCCCCATAAAAGTCCAACCTACACATCAGCCGACCCCTCTTTACAATTTGACAATTCAGGTAACTTATTTTTGGCCTACATCGATTACAAATTGGCAAGAGATTCCGGGACTGTTTTCGTAACTAAAAGTACTAACGGTGGACTAAACTGGGGAACGCCAGTTAAAGCTATTGATGTTTATGACGACATTAATACTAAGTTTTGCATTGATAGACCATGGATGGTAATTGACCAATCAAACGGGCCTAATCAAGGAACCATTTACGTTACCACTATGAACGGAGAAGGCGGATCTCCTGCTCCTTTCAATCCTTATTTGGTAAAGTCAACCAATGGCGGAAATTCATTTTCTCCTTATCGCTATATCGATTCAACCGGTTATTTAGCCGGAAGTTTGGTTTCACAACCCATGCCCACTCCTTCTGTTGGTAGTGACGGAACTTTTTACGCCATATATCCAAGTTATGTAGTTACTCAAAACCCACTTCCACAGTTTTTTATTGCTTCTTCAAGCAATACCGGAAATTCATTTAATTATAATACTGTTTATACCTCTGCCACTACTTTTAATGACTCGTTGGCAAAAAAAGGATATCTCTTAATTAGTAATCCAGCAAATGCTAATCATTTAGCTTTTTTCTTTTTACATAACCCAAATGGAGACGGAGACATATATATGCTTGAAAGTTTAAATAAAGGAGCAAGCTGGGGAACGCCTCAAAAAGTAAACGATGATGTTGCCGGAAACGGAAAAATGCAAGACATGGTATGGGCAGATTTTGATGATGATGGTGATTTAGTTGTTGCATGGAGAGATAGAAGAAATGCAAGCGGAACAGGCTACCAACAACCTACAGAAATTTATGCTGCTGTAAGGAAAAGTGGTTCAGGTTCTTTTGCGCCAAACTTTAAAATATCAAATCAGTCTGTTGCTTTTGATACCGTTTTAAACGGCTCAGGAAATGATTTTATGTGTATAAAATTAGTGGATGATACGCTTAGTGCTGTTTGGGGTGATACAAGAAACGGAAGATTAAATATTTGGTTTCAAAGAATTGGATTTGACGGAACTATTCTTTCTACAAAATCAATCGCTTCTGAGAAACTACCGCAAATAAATATTTACCCTAATCCTACAAAAAATTATTTTTCAATTGAGTCTGATGCTAAAATTAAGTCAATTAGCATATTGGACGTAACAGGAAAAGTTATCCGTAAAATTGACGTGAATGATTATAAGTACGCCTGTAAAGTTAATGACTTACCAAGCGGTATTTATCAAATAATTGCCCATACAGCAATAGGAACAACTATTAAGTCATTAGTTATCGACTAATTGGCATAAAACTTGGCATCCAATACTTATCATCTTTCGTATATTTGAAGTCTAAAAAATTCAACACCAATGAAATACCTTAGTTTTTTATTAACCTTATTTATCTCTTTATCTTTTTACGCACAAGACGAACCTTTTTTGGAGCTATCCGGTTTTGTAGCTGATGCTGATAACGGCAAAAAACTTGATGGTGTTAATATTAATATTATTGCCGATGGAGCATCGGAATCAAACTTTTATACAGACGGAGGAAAATACTACTACCAACTAAAATTTGGTAAAAACTACATGGTAGTTTACTCTAGAACAGGTTACGTTACCAAAAAGCTAAACATTAATACCAACGGTGTTCCACCTGAAAAACAAAACAAAATAAAAGACCTTGAAATAGAAATGACCTTGTTTGAAAAAATGCAAGGCATGGACTATAGTTTACTAAACCAACCCATTGGAAAATCGGCTTATGACGGCAAAGATGAAATAGCCTGGGACTTTGCCTACACTAGCCAAATGAACCAAAAAATAGAAGCTCTAATAGCAGAATACAAAAAGAAAAAATTACAAGAAGAAGCAAAAGAACAAGCTTACAAAGAAGCCATGAGCAACGGAGATATGGCGTTGCTTAAAAAAGATTTTCCTACCGCTAAGTCAAACTACGAAAAAGCATTATCAGTAAAACCAGGTGATGAGGCAGCCACCAAAAAGCTTGAAACACTAAAAGCATTTGAAGAGAAAGAAAAACAAAAATTAGCTGAGGTGGAAGCAAAAAGAAAGGCCGAAGAAGAAGCTCAACGTGCAAAAGAAGAAGCCGAAAAAGAAGCGCAGCGACAAGCAGAATTAGCTAAGCAAAAAGAACTGGAAGCAATCAACAATAAATATAAGGAGTTAATTACAAAAGCAGATAATGCATTTAACAGCGCTAGCTATGACGAAGCTATATTACATTACAAATCATCCTTAGAAGTAAAGCCGGACGAAGCATATCCAAAAGATAAAATAGCTCAAGCAGAAGCTAAAAAAGCCGAATTAGCTGCAAAAGCTGAAGAACAAAAAAAGATAGAAGAACAATACAAAACTATTATTGCTGATGCCGATAAAAAGTTTTTTACAAACGAATTAAATGAAGCAAAAACTATTTATCAAGAGGCTTCAAAAGTTAAACCGGATGAAGCGTATCCAAAAAATCAGATTAAAGAAATTGACAACAAACTAGCACAGATAGTAGCTAAAGAAAAAGAAGAAAAAGCCAAAAAAGATAAATACGCTCAACTTATAAAAGACGGAGATTTAGCAATGAGTTCTGAAAATTATACTGAAGCTAAAACCAATTATCAAAATGCACTTAGTCTTTTTGCAAACGAAGCTTATCCAAAAGAAAAAGTATTGGAAATAGATAAAATTTTAGCTGAAAAAGCGGCTAAAGAAAAAGCAGCAGCTGAATTAGAAGCTAGCTATAATAAACTAATTGCAGAGGGTGACAGGCTTTTTGCTGCCAATGATTTGGTAAAATCCAAATCTTCATTTCAACAAGCGCTTCAATTAAAACCTGAAGAAACTTATCCCAAAAACAAGATAGAGGAAATTGATGCAAAACTTTCTGAATTAGCGGTTGATGAAAAATATAATTCATTGATAAAAGAAGCCGACAGACTACTTTCTGAAAAGAATTTAGAAGTAGCCAAACAAAAGTATGAAGAAGCACTTACTATAAAACAAGAAGATTACCCTCAATCAAAAATTGGAGAAATAAATGCTGAGCTGGAAAAGTTGGCTCAATTAGAAAAAGAAAAAGCCGAACAACAAAAGCAATATAACGATGCTATTGCCAGAGCAGATAAATCTTTTGCCGGAAACAATTTAGAAGAAGCTAAGTCAAATTACCAAGAAGCATTACAAATACTTCCAAAAGAAGCTTATCCAAAACAAAAGATAGCGGAGATTGAAAAAATAATGGCAGACCAACTTGCCAAAAGTGAAGCTGAAAAAGCCATTAATGAAAAATACAATGCTTTAATTGCTCAAGCCGATGAATCTTATGAAAATAGCGAGTATCAAAATTCTATTTCAAAATACAAAGAAGCTTTAACGGTTAAGCCAAACGAATCTTATCCAAAATCAAAAATTAATGAAATTGAAAACCTTTTAGATGAGATGGCTAAAGAAAAATTAGCACAACAAGAAGCAGAGGCCGAAGCTAAGCGACTGGCAGAATTAGAAGCTAAGAAAAAAGCCGAAGAAGATGCTAAGAAAGCTGCTGAACTAGCTGCAAAAGAAGAAGCCGCCAAAAAAGCCGCAGAACTTGAAGCGCAACGAAAAGCTGAAGAGGAAGCCAAAAGAGCTGCTGAATTAGCCGCAAACAAAGCTTCTGAACAAGAAAAGCAAAAAGCACTAGAAGCGCAAAAAGCAAAGTATAATAAGTTAGTTGAAGAAGCAGATAACTTTTTTGCAGAAGAAAATTACACCTCAGCTTCTGATAAATATTGGAAAGCCATAGAAGTATTTCCTGATGAACAATATCCAAAAGATCAAATTTTGGTAATTGAGCAAAAGCAAAAAGAGATGGACTTAGCTAAGCAACAAGCTTTAGAACAAGAAAAAAGAAAAGCGGATGAAGAAGCCAAAAGACTAGAAGCAGAAGCTCGTAAAAAAGAGTTAGAAGAAATGGGAGAAGATAAAGGCTTTAGAGTAAATAGCACAGGCGGAAACTCTACCAGTTTAAAAGGTATTGGTAAAGGGCAAAAGAAGAAAGAAAACTCAGTGAAAGTTAAGGTCTCATTTTAACTCAACAACTCTTCCAGCTTCTGATGTAAAGCATCGCCTCTTAGGTTTTTAGCAACTATTTTTCCTTCCTTGTCAATTAAAAAAGTCATAGGAATACCTTGTATATTAAACACAGGCACTACACTTGAATTCCAACCTTTAAGGTCACTCACATGATTAGGCCACTTTAAACCATCTTGAGTAATAGCATCTAGCCAAGCTTGTTTAGGTTCGGGTTGATTAGGAACTCCATCCAAAGAAACACTAAATACTTCAAATCCTTTGGATTTATATTTATCGTAAGCAGCCACTACATTAGGGTTTTCGGCTCTACAAGGTCTGCACCATGAAGCCCAAAAATCTATTAAAACTACTTTACCTCTTAAATCAGAAAGCTTCAAATTTTCACCCTTAGTATTAGGTAAGATAATATCAGGAATTTCAGCACCCGGAGCAAATTGACTTAACGCATCCACTCTTTTGGCAAAAAAGTCAGCATGAGTTGAATTAGGATACTTTGCCTGAAACTTGTCATTCAGCATTTTGTAATAATCGTAATATTCTTCAGGGTTTAATTGCTCAATAAAAAATTGGGAAACGTAAGGATCCTCTTGAGTCTCAACCTGACGCTTTGCAAAATCAATAAGTTTTTGGTTAGCCATTGCATATTCTAGCTGTAATTGAGCAACTTGCTCAGGCCCCATGTTTTGATTATAACTATTTTGAATCGCACTCATTTCCTGATAAATGGTAGTGAATTCTTTTAAAGCTGTTCTAAAAGCTTCGGATGCAGGTGAGCCAGTTACTTCATAAGTGTTATTCAAATTAAGTGCATCTCCTGTAATTTTTATCTGTTCTCCCTCAGAAGCTACCAAACTACAATAGCTCTCATTTGTAAATTTAACTCTGTAATATGCTTTATCTTTAAATTTGATATCGAATCTAAAATTTCCCTCTTCATCAATTTTTGCCGTGTCTACAGGAACAATGCTGCTAGGCTGTAATTCTTCTAAATACACTTCTTTTCCGGAAGCATTCGATAATGTACCCATTATGTCTCCCGTTCCCTCTTCTTTTTTTGCTTCGCAAGAAAATAATACTGCGCTTATTATTAAAGCACCAAAAACTTTATTCATTTTTTAATTTTTAAAATGTAAAACTAAATTCTAGTTATTTAAGATTTGAATCTTTCTGATAACTTTTTCTTCCTCAGACGATAAAACTAATATGTATGAACCATCATATAATCCGGAAACATCAAACTTATGATTTGATTTACCGGTAAGGATTCCTAAACTCTCTTTTTTAACTTCTCTACCGTCTACTGTATATAAAGTTACTATAACATTATTTAGCATGGTTACGTCAGAAGTAATATTCAGCATATTCTTAGTTGGATTTGGATAAACATTAAACTCTTTAATTAAAGAGTGATTTTCTAATCCATCGGTTAAGAATACCCAAACCGTTGATGTTATAGAGTCCTTACAATTTCCAAGATTAACAACTAATTTAACTGTATAAACTCCCGGTGTTGTATAAGTATGAATTGGATTTTTTTGAGTGGAAGTTCCTCCATCTCCGAAACTCCAATTCCATGAAGCAGGGTTTATACTTTGGTCAAAAAATGCTACCTGATTACTCTTATTTAAATAAATAGTATCTACACTTTGTCCAAAAGCTGCAGTAGGAACCGGGTCAACAAAAACCGTAATAGTATCTACTCCGGTACAATTATTTGCATCTGTGCCCCAAACAAAATATGTTTGTGCCGTTGAAATATTTACCCAAGGGTTGGCAATAGTTGAATCACTTAATCCATTTTGAGTACTCCAGGTGTAAGAAGTTGCTCCTGTTGCGTTCAATTGTGCAGAATCTCCTAAGCAAATTCTAACATCAGGCCCAACAGACACATTAGGTAAAGGATTTACTGTTACAGAAATTTGCCCTTGTGCAGCACAACCAACAGTATCAGATATGGTAACAGTATAAGTTCCTGTTGCATATACATAAGTTGTTCTGGTTGTATCACCATTACTCCAATTGTAATTATCAGAAGAATCTGCAACTAATTGTAATGAATCACCCATGCAAAAAGTAGTAGAACCAACCGGAGTAACTCCGTTAGACGGTAATGAATTTACGGTAACAACAATTGTATCTGTATTTGAACAACCTGTTCCGTTAGTAGCAGTTACAAAGTAGGTTGTTGTTACTGTTGGTTTTGCATAAGGATCTCTAATATTTGGATTGCTTAAGCCTGTTGTTGGTGTCCAACTCCAGCCTGTAGCTCCGGAAGCAGTTGGTAAAAGTTGAACGCTATCTCCCACACAAATGAACTTATCGTTTGGTCCAAATGTTTCAAACTGACACCATTTAATAGTTGAGTAGTCAAAATTACTTGTTGGGTCTTTCGATTTTCCCGTAACATATACATTATCTGCTGTATCTAATGCCATCATAGCTGCCTGGTCACTATTACTAGCGGGACCGTCAAATCTAGCCTCCCAAATAATATTTCCATTTGAAGAATCATGTTTAAGAGTTAAATAATCATTATTAGTTGCCGTTCCTCTACTAAAACCTGTTACATAGATATCTCCATTTTTGCCTTGTTTAATGCTATTTCCTTCATCAAATTGAGATGCCGGTCCATTATATTGGTTAAGCCATAGCTGATTTCCGGCAGTACTATATTTAATGGTTACAATATTTTCAGATTGTCCCACAGGGCCATTAACCCTGCCCGTTATGTAAACATCTCCATTATTATCAACAAGCATATCCAATACTTTATCTTCTTCAGAAGCCGCACCATCATACCTTCTAACCCATTGTTGAGCTCCGGCACTATTATATTTTATCGTCAAAAAGTCTAAGTCAAATAATTGACCTCCATAACTTGCTCCAGTAACATATACATTTCCTGAATTATCAACCACTACTTTAGATGGTATGTCTAACAAATTTCCGGTTCCGTTATATAAAGCCGGAGAACCCCAAATTGCACCCAGTGAGTTGTTGTACTTCATAGTAACATAATTCAAGTCTTGTCCGTTAATTGTTGCATAACCAGTTACATATAAATTCTTGGCAGCATCCATAAAAATATCTAACCCATTATCTATAGCTGTACTAGCGGGCGTTCCATTATATTGAGCTAAGTTTTGTTGAACACCTGCCGAGTTATATTTAAGCGTAACCATATTAGTACTTTGGCCAGACATATCAGCACCTCCTGTAACAAAAACATCTCCGGTGCTATTATCAACCACTAAGGCATAAGCTTCATCAAAACCATTGGCTGTACCGTTATATGGCATAGCCCAAAGCTGAGTTCCAGAAGCATCATATTTAATAGTAATGTAATCAAAATTTCCTGCAGCATTTGTTGTATAACCACACACATAGGTGTTTCTGTTAGCATCGACAAAAATATCTCTCCCTTCATCTATACCATTTCCGGCTCCAGAAAAAGTTCTTAACCATTGTTGCACTCCAAGATTATTATACTTAATTGTAACAATATCAAAACCGGAAGTTGCATTTGAATAAGATGTACCGGTTACATATACATTGTTTGAATCATCCAATGCTATTGCTTTAGCAGCATCTGTATTAAACCCTCCACTGGTAAAACGAGATTCCCATTGAATATTAATCTGAGAATGAATAGATAAACAAAAAATGTTGGCTAGAATAAGTGGTAAAATGTAGTTTTTTAGCATAGTTTTAAATTGAACAAACCCCAAATTTAGACAAATTGAACAAATCTCGAAAGTGAAATATTCTTTTTTATAGATAAATGCGAATATTCTTTAGATAAACTTCCTATTATTTTATTTTTTCCTACTTTTACAGTTTGTGTAATTAGAAACCACTATGAAAAAAACTTACTTACTACTACTTGCGGTAATTCTATTCCCTGTTTTCAGTTTTGCTACCCACATTATTGGAGGGTCATTAACCTATGAACATCTTGGTGGGGCTACTTATAGAATTACTCTTAAACTTTATAAAGATTGTGGTCCCGGAACCGCAGGTCTTGGAAATATAGTTATACAGGTTAGAGGTAATAACGGAGCTGCATTTTCACCGAGTAAAAATATTAGTATTCCGCTTACCTCATTAGACACACTTAACCCACCTATAGACACTTGTGCTTTTAATCCTGGTGTTTGTGTGGCTGAAGCTGTTTACACCAAAGTAGTAAACAACTTGCCACCAAATAATGGAGGTTATCACTTATGGTATCAAATATGTTGTAGAAATAACAGTATTATTAATCTAAATAATCCCGGAGGTACTCAAGAAACATTTTATACCTATATACCTGATAATTCAACTTTATTAACTAATACTAGTCCAAACTGGGTTGACTTTCCTCCTGTTTTTGTTTGTAGAAACCAAAACCAAACATTTAATCATGGTGCAACGGATAAAGATGGAGACTCGCTTGTTTATTCAATGTATAGACCTTTTAATACTCAAGCAGGTTTTACAGGAAACACTCCTAATTTCACATTAGTAAACTACCAACCGGGATACAGTTTTACTAATCCAATGGGGGGAGGAACTTTTGCCATCAATTCACAAACAGGTTTAATTACATTTAACCCTCCCGGTTTGGGTCAACATGTTGTTGGGGTTAAGTGTGAAGAATACAGGGATGGTGTTAAGATAAACGAAATATACAGAGATTTTCAATTTAACGTATTAGACTGCCCACCACCTGCTAACCCATATATTGGAGTAATTGATGCGTGTAAAAGTTTAACCGTACAATTTACAAATCAATCTGATTCAGCAGCTACTGATTTCTTTTGGGATTTTGGAGACTTAGGTTCCACAACAGATACCAGTTATAAGAAAAATCCACCTGCATACACATATCCGGGTTTGGGAACATATACCGTTATGTTAATTGCTCAATACGGTACAGCTTGTGCTGATACCACATACAAAACTTTTACCATAGGTAATATTTATGCCGGTTTTACAATGGCTCCTGACTCAGTTTGTCAAGGTTCTCCAGTCAGCTTTAATGATACAACTAATGCAAATAGTGGAACAGGAACTCCTATTTCATGGCAATGGACATTTGGAGATGGAGGTACTTCCACTATTCCTAGTCCGACTTATAATTATAATTTAAGTGGTAATTTTAATGCCCAATTAATTGTAACAACATCGGACGGATGTATAGATACTATAACTAAGCCAATTTTTGTTCAGGCAAGACCTATTGTAAATGCAGGATCTGACACAACATCCTGTATTAATGCTCCAGCTGTTAACTTATCTGGGTTTTCATCAACCGGTACTGGTATATGGATAGCGCCCGGTAGTTTTAATCCTAGTAGTACTAGTTTAGGTAATACATATACCCCAACAAGTAATGAAGTAAATGTGGCCGGACAATCAATTATAATATTAGCAAGTACAAATAATGGATTATGTCCTCAACAAACTGATACTGTTATTATAACTTATGTCCCTGGTCCTACTGTAAATGCAGGAAGCGATATTTTCGTTTGTCAAGATACCGCATATATACCTTTATTTGGAGCTGTTACTGTAGCTCAAGATGGAGTCTGGTCAACTTCGGGTACAGGAACTTTTTCACCGGATGATACATTAAGTCACGGAGCACAATATATACCTAGTCCGCTTGACACTTCAAATGGATCTGTAAAACTTTACTTAACAACTATTGGGGTCGGAAATTGCATCCCTACTATCGATTCTATTATAATTACTTTTACTCCGCCTCCTACAATTGCTTTATCGGTTGAGGATACTATTTGTGACATTTATCCAATACAGTTAAATGCAAGTAGCACCACAAATGCAGGTTATTGGGTTAGTAGCGGAACAGGAACTTATAACCCTTCTGACACCTCTTTGAACACTTTATACTATCCAAGTGCTAGTGATATTTCAAACGGAAGCGTGACCTTTTATTTCCAATCAAGAAATAATGGAGGCTGTAAAGTTCAATATGATACTATAACTGTTGCCATTTTACCTTCTCCTACGGCTAACTTTAACTTTACAGGTGTTTGTATGAACGACTCTACACCATTCTTAGATTCTTCATTCACGCAGGTAGGAAATTTAACTTCTTGGCAATGGAATTTTGGCAATGGAAATAGCAGCCAACAAAACCCTAAACACGTATTTGACACGTCCGGCACACATTTAGTTCAACTAATTGTAACTTCAAATAATGGATGTTTTGATACTATTATTAAGCCAATAACTGTATATCATCTTCCTGAGGCTGACTTTGGTTCTACGGGAATTTGTAGAAACGAACCTACTTTCCTCTATGATTCTTCCACAGTAAATGGTAGTACTATAACAAACTGGTGGTGGAATTTAGGAAACGGGCAAAGTAGTACTTCCCAAAATCCAAGCTACAGTTATGGTACTTCAGGCACTTATAATGTGCAGCTGATTGTTCAGTCTGCTCAAGGATGCTTAGACACCATTAATAAAAACATTACTGTTTACCCTGAACCAGTTGCAGATTATATAGCCGATAGATATTCTATGAAAATTGGGGAATATGTAAACTTTACGGACAAATCATATACAAACATTATTGCCTGGAATTGGGATTTTGGTGATGGAACAGGAAATGCCACTAATCAAAACCCTTCTTATTTCTATCAAAATAGTGGTAAGTACCCAGTAACTTTAATTGTAATGGATAATAATGGTTGTACGGATACTACGGTACAAGACTTTATTGTGTTTATGCCGCCTTTAGTTCCTAGTGGATTCTCTCCAAATGGAAGCGGACAAAATGATGTACTTTATGTTTTAGGTGGTCCGTTTATCGAATTCCAGTTTGATATCTATAATAATTGGGGTGAGTTAATTTTTAGATCTAATGAACAATCTACCGGTTGGGATGGAACTAAAAATGGAATAGAACAACCAATGGGTGTTTACATATATCAAGTAAGAGCCGTAACTGAAGATGAAGTCGTCCATACATTAGAAGGCGATGTAACATTACTCAGATAATAAGAAAAGACTAAAAGAAAGAGACTAGAATGAAAAAACTATTAACTATTACTGCTTTAAGTGTACTTATCTCTACCGGTGTCAATGCACAAGACTTTCACTTAGCTCAGTATGATGCTCCTCCATTATTTTTAAATCCTGCAATGACCGGAAAATTTAATGGGAAATATAGATTACACGCACATTATAGAACTCAGTGGAAAGTCATCTCTACGAGACCTTTTACAACAGGCTTAATATCCTTTGACAAGGCGTTTGGTAAATGGGCTTTTGGTGTTCAATTAATTAATAATAACGCAGGAGCGGGAAGTTACAATGTAGCAGGCGGACTAGTATCTGCTGCATATACACTCCCATTAACAAAAGATGGAAACCATCAATTATCTTTTGGGGTGCATGGTGGTGCATTTCAAAAAAGCGTTGACTTCAATAAACTTACTTTTGAAACACAATACACCGTTCAAAATGGCGGAGGATTTAATACTGCCTTACCTTCTGGAGAAAATATTGGCAACGCTCAAACCATTGTACCTGATGTAAATGCAGGACTTCTTTATTTTTATGGGAAAGAAGAAGCTAGAGTTAATCCTTTTGTAGGTTATACATTGTTTCATATCAATCAACCATCCGAATCATTTTACAATGATAAGTCTAATAAACTACCTATGAGACATATCGGTCATGTTGGAGTAAAGTATAACTTAAGTGAGGGTATTCAATTACTACCAAAGGCTATTTATATGAATCAAGGAAACGTAAATGAATTACTTGTTAGTATGGTTGGACATTTTTACTTAAAAAACATGGATTCATACATAATCTTTGGACCATACTATAGAACTACATTAGCCAACCAAGATGCAGCTGTTATTGAGCTTGGAGGTAAATTTAAAGACTATATTGCCAGAGTTAGTTATGATATTAATATTTCGACTTTAAAGGCTTCTACAGATGGTAGAGGAGCTTTTGAGATTTCCGTTACTTATATACCAAAAAACAGAAAACCTATTACTGTACCTAATTGCCCAAGGATATGATGATGAGAAGATTAACTGCTTTTTTTATTTTAACAATTATTGGAATCTCAGGTTTTGCACAAAGCAAAAAAGAGTCAATGGAATTAGGAAATGCTTCGTATGAAAACAGACAGTATTCATCAGCAATTTACTACTACTTAAAAGTACTAGGAAGCAATACATTAAATACCGGAGAGATTACCTACCCCTACGAAATAAAATCAGTAGCCATAAAAGCAAAAGATGTAGAAAGTACATCTAAAAAAGATTCTTCAAAAACAACAGAAGATAGTGAGGAGAGTTATGTCATTAATATTTTAGCAGATTGTTACCGACTGAATAAAAACTTTAAAAAAGCTGAAATTTGGTATGCAAAATCACTAAACAATAAAAATTCTAACTTCCCTTATGTAAGGTTTTGGTATGCTGATGCTTTAATGAAAAATGAAAAATATGGCGATGCTTTAAACCAATTAGAAACATTTATAACTGAATTCACAAATACCGAAGACCCTTATTTTGTTAGAGCACAACAGTACATTGTAAGCTGTAATAAAGCGATAGATGCCGGTGAGCCTAGAAAAGATATAGCCGTTTACGAACTTGACAGTACTTTTAATTCAGGTGTCTCTAATTTTGCTATTAATTTTCACGGAAACGAAAAAACCTTAGTATTCTCATCTGCTAGGGAAGGTAATACTTCAAGCGAAGAAATAGACTATCCTGCAAATTATGCAAGCGATTTATATTTAGTAGATAAGGAGAACAATGGCTTTGGAGTTCCTACCAAGTTTGGTCCTCCGTTAAATAGTGGAAATAATGAAGGCTGTGGATCTATGTCTTTAGACAGACAAACTTTTTATTTTACCAGATGGTCTCCTTTTGCTCCAAACGAATGTGCCATTTATGTGAGCAAGTACTTCAACAATCAATGGATGCAACCACTAAAATTAAACAATAATGTAAATGTTGAAGGTTATCAGTCTATGCACCCGTTTTTATCATTAGATGGAACTTTACTTTTCTTTTCATCTAACCGACCAGATGGATATGGAGGATATGATATATGGTATTGTACGGTTGATGATTTTGGAAATGTAGGTCCTGCTAAAAATGCTGGAAATATTGTTAATACTGCCGGAGATGAAGTAACTCCATTTTATCAGTACATAGGTAAAACTCTTTATTTTTCATCTGACGGACATGAAACTATGGGTGGCTTAGATGTAATGCGCTCTACTTTTAATGACTACGACTCCGTTTGGACTAATGCTGAAAACTTGGGAGAACCCATTAACTCTAGTAAAGACGAAACCTTCTATATAATTTCAGAAGACCAATCTTTTGGATTTCTTACTTCTAATAAAGCAGAATGTGCCTCTTGTATTGATGAAGAGTATAAAGACTTGACTACCGGTTATTGTAATAAGGTTTATACTTTCACAAAAAACCCTATGAAATTTGCTATAAACGGAACAGTTTATAATGCTGAGACTAATGATATTATTCCAAACGCATTAGTTACTTTTAAGGATATTAAAGGAGTTAGAGACCCTATTTTCCTGACTACTGACGAAAACGGTTATTATGAGAAAGAACTTGGGTATAATGAAGAATGGTTTATTAAAGCTCAGAAAAAGGGATTTTTTGGTGATGCTGCTAGCGTTTCTACAGTTGGTTTAGCCGAGTCAAAAACTTTCATTCAAGATTTCTTCTTAAGTCCTATACCAGAGGGTGAAATTGCAATTGAAGGTATAGAATACGATTTTGATAAAGCCACTCTTCGACCTAAATCAAAAGAAGTTTTGGATAATTTAATTGAATTCTTGAAATTAAACGATAACATTATTGTTGAAATTGCCTCACATACCGATAGCAGAGGAAATGATAAATACAATTTAAAACTATCTCAAGAAAGAGCTAAATCTGTTGTAAATTATTTAATTGCAAATGGAATAGCTACAGAAAGAATGATTGCAAAAGGTTATGGTGAAACTAAACCGTTAGAAGATTGTTCTAAATACCCAGAGTGTGGTGATACCAGAAATGACGAATGTGCATGTCATCAAAAGAACAGAAGAACGGCATTTACTACAATTTCTGAGGATTATAAATATAATTTAAAGACAGAATAATTTTATAATTTTTGAAGTTGTATCAGCAAACTTTCAATATCCTTCTTTATTTGATAGTTTGAGCAGGTGTAGTTATTTATCATAACTGAAAAAACAACCTCTCTCCCACTTTTTGTGGTAAGATAGCCTGAGTAACACCTGACTCCGTTAATGTAACCGCTTTTAGCATGAACCTTTCCGGGTATTGATTTTGCAAAGTTTCTTAGTGTTCCGCTTTCTCCGGAAATAGGTAACGATTTATAAAAGTCTGTAAACTCTTTAGAAGATTTAACTTGTTGAAGAACTTTAACCATTTGTTTAGCAGTTACACCATTGTTTCTCGACAAACCGCTACCATCGCTCAAATGAATCCCTTCTACATCAATACCTTTTGAAGAAATAAATGTTTCCACTTCCTTCACTCCTAAATCATAATTAGCCTGCCCATTGCTTGGACATAAACTCAACAAAATAGCCTCTGCATATAAATTCATACTAATTTGGTTAGTCCAATAAATAATATCCTTTAAAGGATTTGACTCATGTATAAAAATTAGATTTAAACTATTGTTGGGGAAAAACTCCTCATGTAAAATAACTCCTAAACTTATTAATTCCATTTTCAGTAATTGTTCTAAAACTTTATTTGGAGAAGGAAGCGCAGCTTTAACTAAAAAGTCATTCCTAATAGCTGGTAATTTACCTTTCACAAGCCTATTTCCATCAAATGGAGAGCCATATACATAAGCTTCATCAGAACTGATATTACTTGAAATAACCTCACTTTTATAGTTTATAAAATCAAGCTCAGGATCTGTTTTAACTATTTTAGCTGTATCGCCAATGTTGCCTGTCTTAAAATGAATTTTTTGGGTATTATCAAATAAATTAATGGAATAAGCAGCAGCTCCATAGTAATTTGCAATATCGCCCCATATCCAATTATGAATGGGGTTATTAGAATGAGAACTAATGTCAGTAAATATTCCTCCCTTAATTTCCTTTATTCCAACTGCTTTTATCTTCATCACCCATTCATAAATAAAGTTTTGTTGGTTAAACCTTTCTGAGCCAAGAGTAGGATCTCCACCACCTTTAATAACTATATTCCCATGTAAAACACTATCCTTTATCTCTCCTGAATAATATATTTTAGTCTGAAACTTAAAGTCTGCCCCTAATTTTTGAAGTGCTACAGATGTAGTTATTAATTTCTGTGTAGATGCAGGTATTAACGTTTTTTCTGAATTCACATCAAGTATCACCTGATTACTGTCAGAGTATAAAGCATAAAACCCTACGTGAGCGTGTTTTAAATATTCCCTATTTTCAAAATCACTAAGTAATTTATTAAGCTCTTGAGCATAGGATTTAGTGAAAAACAAAAGCACAAATAGAAAAAAACTAAAAAACTTCATATGCTGAAAATAAGAATAAGAATCTATTATAAAAAAAGTCCGGCTTAGCCGGACTTTTCACATGAACGATTATTTATGTTAACATAAATAAAAGGGGTTATTTTAAGAGCGTGACCTTACCCACATACGTGTGGTATTCCTGTCTAACGTCTTTAACTTCTAGTCTATAAACATAAACATCTGTTTTGCCTACACCTTTTCCTTTTACTCTTCCATCCCATATAGCATTTCCATTCTCCCCACTATAGATTAATTCTCCCCATCTGTCAAATATCATTAATGTCATGTCTTCAATTCCATATCCTTTAGGGAAAAAGAAGTCATTGATACCATCACCATCAGGAGTGAAAGTGTTAGGAATAAAGATGGCGTAATCAGGCTCTACCCTTAATTCTTTCCATATACTGTCTTTACATCCATATTGGCTTTCAATTTTCAGCCATACTATATAGTTTCCTGAATCTTTATAAAGATGGGTAGGGTTCTGAGTATTTGATTTGCCTCCATCTCCAAAATCCCAACTCCAAGTAGCAGGTATTTTAGATAAATCAGTAAACTCTGCTTCAGGAGCGTAAAACACATTTAAAGTATTTGGAGACCATGTGAAGTTCGCAACAGGTAGTGGATAAACTGTTATTAGATTATTTTGAGTCACAGTAGTACTACATTGCTTAGTTCCATAATTTTGAATAGCCGTAAGAGTAACGTCAAATGTTTTAACTGTTAATCCATCATTTGTATAACAATGTGAAGGGCCATTACTAGATGTTGAAGCACCATCTCCAAAGTTCCAAACATAAGTTCTTCCTGGAACTCCAGCAGTACTTCCATTAGGAATAAAGTTTGTGCATACAGGTGTACAACCATCTAAATTGTCAGCAACAAAATTTGCTGGAGGATTATCATAAACTGTAACCGGCTTGGTAATTGAATCAATACAGCCATTTGCACTCGTTACAATTAAAGTTGTATTATAAACATTTGGTGCTGCATAATTATGTGTTGGATTTTGAGCGCCTGAAGTTGGAGTGTAGTCACCAAAATTCCAGTTCCAGTTTGCTATAATGCCAGGTGTACCATTACAGCTTAGATTGGTTAAATCATTAAACTGAGAATTCGTTCCTAGACAAACTTCTGTTGGGCTGAAGTCAACAACCGGATTAGGGTAAACTTCAACCTGTTTTGTAATAGTATCAGTACAACCATTATCAGAAGTTACAACTAATGTTGCATTATATTTGCCACAACTAGCATAATTATGAGTTGTATTTTGTGTATTTCCGTTCGGAGTTTGGTCACCATAAAACCACTCCCAATTGGTAATCATTCCTGATGAAACATTAGAAGCATCATTTAGAGGTAGAGCCAATCCGTCACAAACATTTGTAAAATTAAAGTCTGCTGTTGGCATTGGATGAATCGTAATGTCTTGTGTTACTGTATCAGTACAACCATATTGAGTAGTGGTAACTAATTCAATTGTATAATTACCTGCTCCGTAATTTAAATACGAATGTGTATGACTTCCTGATGTGTTTGAAGTTCCATTAGGATGTCCATAATTCCATTGATAAGTTGTTGTGTTTACAGAGTTATCAGTAATTGATGTACTAGCATTTAAACATTCATCAGTAGCAGTAAAAGCGGCTGTTGGTAAGGTATAAACAGGTATGTTCTTAGTAACTGAATCTTTACAACCTTGAGCTGAAGTAACTACTAATTTTATAGCATATCCAGGTGCTTGATTTGCTGAGGCATAAGTATGACAAGGACCATTAGTGTTATTATTGGTTCCATCACCAAAATCCCATTGCCAAGCAGATAAAACACTATTTGTAACCGCAGACTTATCTAAGAAACAGGTCTGCACACCAAAACAAACACTATCAGCATCAAAATCTGCTGTTGGATTACTATAAACTGTTACTGTTTTATTAATAGAATCTTTACATGTAGATGTTCCAACAACTAATTTAACTGTATAGGTTCCGGGACCGGGAAATAAGTGATTTATATTTTGAGTAGTATAATCGACCGTACCATTATTTCCTATATCCCAATTCCAAAATGTAGGCGGTGTTCCTGTAGAGGCGTCAGTCATTGGTAATGGTAGACCGTCACAGACATCTGTAAAATTAAAATCAGCGGTTGGTGGTGGCGAAGGAGTAATATTAATGACTGTATCCCGCCAACAACCATTTGCACCGGTAATTTTTAGTCTAACAGCATAGGGACCACCAGTAGCCGGTAAATAAGTATGGGTTGCGTTTTGTCCCGTAGCATCTGTCGTACCGTTATTATCAAAATCCCATTCCCACAATGTTACCGCACCTGTGCTAACAGATGTTTGCGCACTTCCGGTAAAAGAAACCGGAGAACCATCACAAAATGGCACAATTGTAAAATCAGGTATTGGTGCCGGATTAACGGTTAATGAAAAAATGGTGTCATAACATCCTCCGGTAAACAAAGTACACAATGAAGTTATAGGCGCCAACGTATTATTTTGAGCGATGAATGAACCAATATTACCCGAGCCGTTAGCTGGTAAACCAGTGCCTGTATTATTATTATTCCAGTTGTAAGTTATACCAGGCTGTGGTGGGAAATTCCATGGGGCTGTGGGAGAATTAACACACACCGTTTGACTTGGAATATTTGAAGGAGCTCCACAAGGAATTGTAAATGTACCTGATTGTGCAGGAGACCATCCGCAGGCATCCATAACAAATGCATTACCTCCTGCGTAAACTGTAAATTGAATAGGTACACCACAAGGAACACCTGGAAAGTCAAAAGCAATCCAGTCATTATAAGTATTGGCACGTCCTGGACAACTAGCAAAAATGTTTAGGGCTGTACCACAACCAGGAAGCTGATTACCCGGAGTATTTTGTATATTAGCGTTTGCCGTACCACTTGTTGTAGTAGTTACACCATTAACAGTAACAGTAATTTGCATTTGTGTATTAGCAAGAGTTTCCGTTCCATGCCAATGCTCCATGTACAAACGCAATTGGTCATCACAACTTGCACAATATCCAATCTGGACAACATGTGCTTCAACTCTTTTATTTAACCCAACTATACTTATCAGTATCAATAGGGTTGTGTATATTAATTTTCTCATGGTAAGCGGTTTTTAGATAAACTATCTATATACTTAGACGAAAGTATAAAAAAAAGGTTGCCAATAAAAGAAATTATTAATATGAATATAAAAAAAAGGCGATACAAAATTGTATCGCCTTTAACTAATCTTAAAAAATATTATTTAAGAAGCGTTACTTTACCAACATAAGTATGGTAGTCTCCTTTTACATTTTTAACCTCAATACGGTAAACATAAACGTCTGTAACACCTATTCCCTGACCTTTAACTCTACCATCCCATTTAGATTCCAGACCTTCTTCTTCGTAGATTAATTCACCCCATCTATCAAAAATCATCATAGTAGCTTCTTCTAATCCAAATCCTTTAAAAGTGAAGTAGTCATTAATTCCATCTCCATCAGGAGTAAATGTATTTGGAATATAAACTGCAAACTCCGGTTCAACTCTCAATTTTTTCCAAGTACTATCCGTACAACCATATTGTGTTTGAATATGTAGCCATACAATATAATCACCAGAATCTTTATATAGGTGATATGGATGTTGTGTAGTAGAGGAATCTCCATCACCAAAACTCCAAGTCCATTGAGATGCTCCACCTAAAGACTTATCCTTAAACTTGGCCTCAGGGTAAAGTAATACATTTAAAATATCAGGACTCCAACTAAATTCTGCAACGGGCTGAGGATAAGCTGAAATAAAATTGTTCTTAGTAGTAACTGTTGTACACTGCTTTGTTCCATAATCCATCACAGTAGTTAAAGTAACATTAAAATACTTAGTACTTAAACCATTGTTTTGGAAGCAATGTGTAGCGTTTAATCCCGAACCATTAGAATCGTCACCATAATTCCATAAATATGACATTCCTGGGGCTGGAGTACCACCATTTGCAGTAAAAGTAACACAAACTGGTGCGCAGCCTCCATTTGTATCAGAAACAAAGTCAGAAGGAGGGTTGTCATAAACATTAACAGGTTTAGTTATGGAGTCTTTACAGCCATAATTACTGGTAACAACAAGTGTTCCGTTATAGTTTCCAATATTAGCGTAATTATGAGTAGGATTTTGTGCTCCCGAATTATTTCCATCACCAAAACTCCAGTTATAGTTTACAATATTTCCATTCACATTATTACATTGAATAGTACTATTATCTGTAAATTGGGTAGTAAATCCAAGGCATTCTTCAGTAACAGAGAAGTCAGCAACCGGGTTAGGGTAAACCTCAATTGTTTTAGTAACTGTGTCTGCACATCCACTATCAGAGTTAGCTATCAGAGTTACATTATAAGTACCACATGCTGCATATAAATGACTTGTGTTTTGGGTATTTCCATGAGTTGACCCATCACCATAATTCCAATCCCAACTGGCAATAGTACCCGAAGATATATTACTGGTATTGTTGAATGGAACCGCAAGACCATCACACATGTTTGTGAAATTAAAATCAGCTACCGGTGAAGGGTGAACAGCTACCGTAGCATTAAATGTATCAGGGCAAGATGTTCCTGACTCAACAATTAACTGAACATTATACATCCCAGGCACTGTGTAAGTGTGAGTGGTTGTACCAACATTAGTTGAATTATTACCATCTCCAAAGTCCCATGAATATTTAACACCGTTAACTGAGTTATCAGTAAAGGTTGCCGGATAATTTACACAAGCATTAGTAATTGTAAAGTTTGCGGTTGGTAACGGATATACAGGAACATTAACATTAATACTATCCTTACATCCATAAGCAGATATAGCCACCACTTGAGTTGAATAACCCGGAGCTATATTAGCCGCTGGGTATGTATGCGTTACCGGTGTACCAGTTGAATCATTTGGACTTCCATCTCCAAACTTCCAAATCCAATTGGTTATGGTGCTTCCGTTCACAGTAGACTGGTCAGTAAGAGTAGTTGGAAAACCAACACACACTGAGTCTGTTACAAATGATGCAGTTGGGTTTTCAGCGACCATAACACTATCAACTATAGTATCATTACAACCCAATCCAGACGACACCACTAATTTAACTTGATACCAACCTGCAGCCGGGAATGTATGAGTTGGGTTTTGTGTTGTGTAATCAACAATTCCATTGTTTCCAATATCCCACTGCCAATTATTAATAGGTGCAGGAGAAATGGACGAATCATATAATTGCATTGGTGTATTTGGACAAGACACGAGTTGCCCTATTTGAGCTATTGGTGGTGGTGCCGGTGTGACCGATATCACACTGTCGTCCTTACAACCATTTGTTCCAATGACTGTCAATTTAATATTAAAAGGGCCAGGTCCTGTAAAATTTTGATTAGGGGGAGTTTGAGTAGAATCATCAATAATTCCATTATTTCCAATATCCCAGTACCAATTAGTTATTGGTCCAGTAAAACCAGATGTTTGAGATGAATCTACAAGCGTTACCGGAGTATTTTGACAAAATGGTATAACATAAGGTACAGCTTGAGGAGCTGGATTAACAGTTAAGGTAAAAGAAGAGTCAACACAACCATAAAATACTGTACATATAGATGTAATAGGTGCTGTAGTATTATTTTGAGCAACGAATGAAGGAATACTTCCTGTTCCACTTGGTGCTAACCCTATTGCGGGATTGCTATTGTTCCAAGTATAAGTAATACCAGGTAGTGGAGGAAAATTAATAGAGGTAAATGTATCTCCCACACAAACAGTTTGATTTGGAGCACCAACTGTTGGTGTACCACAAGGAATAGTAAAAGTACCTGTAGTTGCTGGCATCATGTTACAAGCATCCATTGTAAAAGCATTATTTCCAGAAACAACAGTAATTGAAACTGGAACTCCACAAGGTACGCCTGGGAAATCATAATTTACCCAATCGTTGTGCGAGTTAGCTTGATATATACCTGTTCCGTTACATGCACCAATTACGGTAATTGGACTAGCGCATCCAGGTAATTGATTTTTAGGAACATTTTGAATATTTGTTAATGGCGAGCCTGTAGTTGTAGTAGTAACACCATTTACAGTAACAGAAATAGTCATGGTTGTAGAAGCCGGACTTGACGTAGTATGCCAATGCTCTACCCAAAGCCTTAAAACATTATTACAACTTGCGCAATAACCTAGCTGCACGGAATGTGCCTCAACTTTTGGCGTATAAGCTAAAAATGATAATAAAAATAAAGAGGCGAGAAATATTACTTTTTTCATGATAGAAATATTTTTTGTTCTATTATGTTAAGAGACGACAAGATACAAAAAAGGTTGCCTTAAAGCAACCTAATTTTTTTAAAAAAACTATCTATTCTCTGTTTCTAATGGCTCTCTCAAAACAAACTGGCCGTCAAAGACGTCTAAAACAAGGTCTTTATCTCTACTTAACTTATTAGCTAGTATTTGTTTAGAAAGCTCGTTTAACACTTCTTTTTGTATTATACGTTTAACCGGTCTTGCACCATATTGAGGATCAAAACCCGCATTTGCCAAATACTCAATTAAATCATCAGAGAAACTTACTTTAATATTATTTGCTGCCAATTTATCTTTTAAAATATTTAGTTGAATTTTAACGATATCTTCTATTTGTTCTTTCCCTAGAGGTCTAAACATTACTACTTCATCAATTCTGTTGTAAAATTCAGGACGTAAGTGTCGCTTCAGTAAATCCAGCACTTGCATTTTAGTTTTTTCAATTACCTGCTCAGAACCGGAAAGTTTTAAATCTTCATAATTATCCCTTATTATTTCTGCACCCAAGTTAGATGTCATAATGATAATGGTATTTTTAAAATCTACTGTTCGTCCTTTATTATCAGTTAATCTACCATCTTCTAGTACTTGCAATAAAAGATTGTAAACATCAGGATGAGCTTTTTCAATTTCATCAAAAAGTATAACTGAGTATGGCTTACGTCTAACTGCCTCAGTTAATTGGCCTCCCTCATCGTAACCTACATAACCCGGAGCAGCACCAATTAACCTTGAAACAGAATGTCTTTCTTGATATTCGCTCATATCTATTCGAGTCATGGCATCTTCATCATTAAACAAATACTGACTTAATGCTTTTGCCAACTCTGTTTTTCCTACTCCCGTAGTTCCCAAGAAAATAAAAGAACCAATAGGTTTATTGGCATCGCTTAATCCAGCTCTGTTTCTACGAATTGCATCAGATACAGCAACAATGGCATCTTCTTGACCAACTACTCTTTTTCTTAATTCATCTTCAATATGTAAAAGTTTCTCTGCTTCTGATTGAACCATTTTTTTAACAGGAATACCAGTCCACTTAGAAACTACTTCAGCTACTTCATCAGCATCAACTTCTTCTTTTATCATTTTAGATTTTGATTGAAGTTCTAACAATTCCTTTTTAGCTTTTTCAATACTCTCTTCTACTTCTTTTACTTTTCCGTATCTAATTTCAGCTACTTTCCCATAATCGCCTTGTCGTTCAGCTTGTTCTGCCTGAAGTTTGAGTTCTTCAATTTCACTTTTTCCTTTTTGAATAGTATCAACTATGTCTTTTTCATGTTGCCATTTCGCTAAAAACTCATCTCTCCTCTCTGTTAACTCAGATAATTCTTTACTTATTGATTCTAATTTTTGTTTGTCGTTTTCTCGTTTAATAGCTTCTTTTTCAATTTCAAGTTGAAGAATTTTTCGTTCAATTTCATCTAATTCTTCTGGTTTTGAATTGATTTCCATACGAAGTTTTGAGGCAGCTTCGTCAATTAAGTCAATTGCCTTATCGGGTAAAAACCTATCTGTTATATATCGTTGTGAAAGTTGAACGGCAGCAATAACTGCTTCATCTTTTATTTGAACTTTATGATGTGTTTCATACTTTTCTTTTAAGCCTCTTAATATAGATATAGCATCTTCTTCTGATGGTTCATCCACTAATATTTTTTGAAACCTTCTCTCCAGAGCTTTATCTTTCTCAAAATATTTTTGATATTCATTTAAGGTTGTGGCACCTATTGTTCTAAGTTCTCCCCTAGCCAAAGCCGGTTTTAAAATATTAGCCGCATCTGTTGAGCCTTCTGCATTACCTGCTCCAACCAGTGTATGTATTTCGTCAATAAATAAAATAATGTTGTCAGAATTCGATACTTCTTTTACCACAGATTTCAATCGTTCTTCAAACTCACCTTTATATTTAGCACCGGCAATTAAAGCACCCATATCTAATGAGTAAATTGTTTTACTTTTTAAGTTTTCGGGTACATCACCATTTATTATTCTATGGGCTATACCTTCTGCTATCGCTGTTTTACCTACACCAGGTTCACCAATCAAAATAGGGTTATTTTTAGTTCTTCTTGAAAGTATTTGCAACACTCGTCTAATTTCATCGTCACGGCCAATTACAGGGTCTAATTTTCCGCTCTCAGCAAGTTGATTTAAGTTTCTCGCATATTTATTAAGCGCGTTGTAGTTATTCTCTTGAGATGCAGAGCTCACTTTTTCTCCTTTTCTCAAATCATTTATTGCCTTTTCTAAACCATCTTTTGTAATTCCACTATCCTTCATGACTTGAGAAACCTGATCTCCTATTTCAAAAAGACTTAATAAAAGTCGTTCAATACTAACAAACTCATCACCGGTCTTTTTAATTCCGGAAAGTGCTGCCTGAATAGCTTTATTTGCATTTTGAGAGAGATAAAAATTACCTCCACTAACCTTAGGAAAAGACTTAATTATACTATCTAAAGCTTTTTCTAAAATGTCTCTGTTTACACTTAACTTACTAAGTATATATGGAGTAACATTTTCATCTACATTAAAAATTCCTTTTAATATATGTGCTGTTTCAATAGCCTGATGCTCATTTTCCATAGCAATTTGCTGAGCATTTTGAATAGCCTCCTGTGTTTTTATTGTCAATTTATCTAAATTCATTTTTCTTTTTTTCAGATTCCGTCAAATTTCAATCCATTAGGAAAAATTCTATTTAAACCTGCCGTTTTGACTTGTTTTTATTGTATTTAAAGACAAAATGACCGAAAATTATACTTTTGTAAAAAAATGTCTCATGGAAGAAAAAGGAAAAACAATTGCAATTTTGAGTTATTGCACATTAATTGGTTTTATTGTAGCTATAGTTATGCATCAGGAGAAAGAGAATAAAAGTGAATTAGGTGCCTATCACCTCAGACAGTCACTTGGAATATTTTTAACCGGTATAGCTGCTGCCCTAGTAAATATCATACCCATCTTAGGACAAATTGCTTTTTTTGTTGCTGCTATTGGTTTAGTGGTGTTTTGGGTACTAGGTCTTATATCTGCCATCAATGGTGAAATAAAGCCCGTCCCTTTATTGGGTGAATTTTATCAAAATCTATTTAAAGACATTAAGTAATTAAAAAAGCCTCACAATGTGAGGCTTTTGTTTTAGGTAGTAGTTGTAGTTTGTAGCTTTCTCTTAGTTCTTATCTTTCTTATTTAAGGATGGTTACATTACCCTTAAATACTTTGTTGTTCTCATCGTTTAACTCTAATATGTAGAAGTAGGTTCCGTCTGCATTCTTGCCGCCATCCCAATCATTCTGGTAAGGTTGAGCTTCGTATACCTTTCTTCCCCATCTATCAAATATCACTAGGTAGTTCTCTTGATAAAGCTCTAAGTATGGTATCACAAACTTATCGTTGCTTCCGTCTACTGATTTCGGTGATATTACATTTGGTACTACCAGCTCTTTTACACATTCTGCTGATTGAGCTATTGCTCCTTCATAACATGCACTTTGTGAA
>Ga0209692_10000698_pt1 | contig 64735 bp, 42 predicted proteins | sample tdDd472_FD_187129 | JGI IMG/M metagenome (GOLD analysis project Ga0209692, IMG submission 187129) | Marine sediment microbial communities from the Atlantic coast under amendment with organic carbon and nitrate - tdDd47.2 (SPAdes)... | ecosystem: Environmental > Aquatic > Marine > Coastal >... | reverse complement strand
AGTGGCAAATCACCACCAGACATATTCATACAAGGGGTTCTTTTTTCCAATAAGTAAAAAATTATTGATTTTTACACAAAATCAATAGGGATTACTATGTCTATAATTTATTTAGGACGCTATTGGATTTATATTAAAATTAAAACTATTATTTAGTATTGAATATCCTTTTCTTGAGTACCCTTCAACTCTTTTCATTTGACCATTATTTAGTTCAACTATTTTGTCATAATGATGTTTTGTACCTAAATTGTTTTTTTTAGAAATGTCTGGTATTAAAAATGGAGAAAGTTGACCATAATATTCAAATTGTCTAAACACCGGTTCAAAAGAAATAGTAGGATAGAAATATGGATTTATTCTAAATGCCGATTCTAGTAGGCCTTCCGAAATAATAGGATCGTATTGATAATATTTAAGAAAAGATTTATCATAATTACCATTATCAATATGATATGGATAATACTCAGTTACAAGAGGATTTGATTTTAGCATTGCTTTATAAAACTCTTTTATTGCACTTTTGCCTGCAAGTTCTTTTTCCTTTATATAGACTAAGGATTCATTCAAATTATTTAATAATACATCATGATATTGTTGAATTGTAGGTATATTATATTCTTTCTCTTCTCCATTTTCAGTATAAATATAAGTGTTCGCTCCAATCCTTTTCCAAGGTTTAGATTCATATCCCAACAAATCATAATTATTCTCTTCATTATCACACGCTTGTTGAACTCCATCGCAATCAATCCAAGGCAATTTTATCTCAAAATCATGAGTTAAAACTGTAAGTATATTTTCTAAAGATTTATCATAATTAATATTATTGTTACCCTTTTTAACTATGATGTCATCTGAGGTCGAGCGAGAATTTGTTTTATATTCAATATTAATCGTACATTCATTTTTACAATTTTCTACTAATGCTAACACATATTCCTTAATTTCAGCTTTAGAAAACACTTTGTTTATTCCTAGGTCTGCTAAACTTGTGGTCAAATTAATTCCTTGTTCATCTATTGGATAAAATTCAGATAAATCATTAAAATAATCATCATAATCTTCAGGTTGATATTGGTCCCAATTCATTTCATATTCAATATTATTTACTTTAAATATTTTAACACCTTCGATTATGTAATTATTAGGATGTTTCAAAATCTCCATAATTAATACATCTTTAAAGTTTTTATTCTCACATTCTGTTTCACATAAATCTGACATATAATTTAAATAATTTAAAGGGTTTTGATAATCAATATCGTCATCAGGCATTCTCTCTTTTATCACATCATCGCTACCTTCTTTAATTTCATCTTTATAATCACCTGAATCATTTTTAGGTTCATCAACTTTTGGAAGAACACCATCGTTGATAGTATTATTTGAATTGTCGGTTATATCAACATAGTAGTTAAGTTGGCAATTACTACAATCACCATCTTTTACTTGCATGCAATAAAGTATTTCCCAAAATTTATGATATTTATTATCCGGAAAAAAATCAGTATCCCAAGCTGTATATTGGCTCATTTTATCCATAACTTCAATAATATCTGGAGAATTAGTTTTTGTTTGTTCATCATAAAAAAGATAATTATTTAGATCATCTAAATTTTTCGGGTCGTCTTTCAAAACAATTTGTTCAATAGGGAAATTTACCTCATTAATACCCCTGAGTGCATTTTCTCCTATATCTATTTTCACTAATTTACCTTTGGTATTATTATCTCTATCCTTTAATATAACATTAGAATTAAAATCGAATATAATTTCACTATCATTTTGATCATCAGATTTTAATATGTAATCTGTGTTGGTATTATAACCATCATTATCATTGCCGCAAATATTGGCATTTGTAGGAGGTTTTAAATACTTATACGCCATCGTAAGCCAACCACCACCATATTTGAAATTATCAATATAGGACTGTTGTATCTCGTCAAGAGATAGATTATCATTTTCAGCATCATAAGGATAAAAATCATAATAAATATTAGCTCCCCATTTATAGTCTCCACTGTTTATATCTATTTTTGGTTCGTATGTGAAAGGGGATACTTGCTCTTGAGGTGGCAAAGAACCATCGATAACATCATAATTATCAGCATTAAAAGGATTTAAATTTGGATCTACATATGGCGTGTTTGAGTATCCTTCTAACATTTTTCCAGTACATGTTAAGAAATCATCTAATAAATCAAACTTTTTATTAATAACATATCTATTTACTGATTCATCAGTATTTTTATCAAAATTATTTATTTTAAATTTTTCGACTGACTGTACCCAGCACTCACAAATTTCCTCTTCAGACCATATTGGATCTCCAACATTTTTTCTAAGCGAAATATCAATATCATTTGTGGTTACATAATGACTAGTTCTATATTTTTCATTTAACATGTTTCGAATTAATATATCAATTGCATCATTATTATAATCTTCACCTTTTGTAAAATCTTCTAATAAACTAACTTCTTTCCTAAACAAATAGTTTTCAATTTCTTCGCCTAATTGCATAGGTTTTTCAAAGGTATTATCATCAAAATATACAAAATCCTTATAAAAATCAAATAGATATTGAGAATAACTTCCATATTCTGTAATTGAACATATTTCTTCCTTACAAACATCAGGGTGAAGATATACAAAAAAATCTTGGTTATTACAGTTGAAAATCTCTTTATAAAAATGTGTTTTTTGTTTTGAAATTAAGTTATTAGGATTAGGAGATGACCAACCCCATGTTCCTGTAAGAAGACTTTTAAAATCTCCTATAGTATAACCTTCTACTTCATCAACAATATTTCTAAGATATTCAAACTCATTTGAAAGGATTGATTCTAATTCTTCATTTATATTTTCCTTATAATTTGATATTTCTTGACTTATATCATCTTCACTAAACTTTAGTTTTCTTGCGATTTTAAAAGCTGCTGGTTCTTGAAAAATATTATTTGGAGGAGTTAATTCAGGGTCGCTAAATGAATAATTATAATCATCAGTAAGTGATGGAGGATTAAATAATAAGGGTAGCGATTTAGAAGTTTTCATAATAGGTGAAGCATCTGTTATATCGAATTCCAAAATAGTATTGTTACTGGAATTTATTAAATCAAAAGTGTTTGTTTGAAATAAATATTTCTTTGCCCTACTATAATATTCATCTATATTTTTTATTATAACCTCTGAATTTATCCCAATAACTGGATGATAATCATCATTTATTATATTATGCTGATTCTCATCTGAAATAGCTATACATACATCTTCTATTATTAACTCATTAGGATTTAAAAAATATTTTAAATTGGATGAGCTAGGTCTATCTAAAAAAATGTCTTTTTCATCATAAAAATTATATTGAGAATTCCTATCAGGAACAGGGTTATCTAAAATATCAATTTCAATATCATCAGGACCAATGTTAAATTTATTTTTTTCATCTTGTGTATTAAGATTCTCACCAATTTCTTCACTATCAAGTCTGTCTATAATTCCTGAAGCTAAAACTTTACCGGTTACATCTTTATAAGTTACATGCATTACACCATTTGGATCAATTCTATATTGTTTAATTACTTTACTCACATCTGGTGCTTCTTTACCGAAAAAAGCAAGTAACTCTTCTTTTAAAGGAATCGAATAAAAGTTCTTTATCCTGGCATAATTTGAATTTCCGGATATAAGTGGGTCGTTTGATGCAGCCCCAGGGAACCTTTGTTCTTTTATTCTTCCAGTTCCGTCATTATAATAAATTGTTCTATTAAACGGGTAATTTTCTGAAGATGGTACTCCAATTTGAGTTGAATTGTCATAATAGTCAATTGTAAGACCAGATGTAACAGGTTCTATATCTATAATTTTATCTTCCCCTGGCTGTGTATATTTTGGTGCACTAATATCAAAATCTTTTTGTGAGAATTTTTTTCCATTAGAAGTTTTAAGGTTACCATCTTTAAAATTCAAGTCAACTCCATGTTTTGGTCTTGTTAGTGAAGTATAATAAGATTCCCACCCTGTTTCTGCTCCAACTGAACTAGGGATGGACGATAAAACTGTCCTTCCTGTATAATCTGGAACAGTTTCTGATATTATTACATTGTCATCTGAGTGAATTACTTTTTGAATTTGTCTTATATTTAACAATTCGTCTGAATATGATATTTTATCAAATATTTGAGTACCTTGACTTTCTCCCTCATTGTACATTCTAGTGTGTGTCCAATTAAGATTTTCAACTCCATTATCATCATTAAATATATAATGGAAAGCATCATTTGGATTTGACATAAGTTTTGTGTCAAATAAGAAACCTTGTTCAAGAGAATTTATATTTTTAGAATTCCAATCGCCCCAGTTTTGTGCATTTGCGATTCCACCATCAAATAAGGTATAAATTGGTCTTACTCTCCAAACATATACTCCTCTACCTTGAGTTAAATATAAATCTAAATATTTCTTTTTTCCGCCTACTTCAATAGTTGTTGAATTCTCCCAATCTATTTTAGTTTTTATAAAATCATCATTATAAAATGAGTTTGGGTCGCCTAAAGTATTTTCAAGTTTGAGTAATTGTATTTGGTATGAATCAAAACTGTAATCACAAGTAGTATTCCAAGCTAATCTTAACAATCTAAAATTATTTCTATATAAATAGCCATAGTTGTCCAGATAATACACTTTGTCATTTGTGTAGAACTTTCCATTTGAATTTGAACTTGCATCTTCATAATTCACAGAAACTAAAGGTATATCTGAAAGAGAAGGATTTAAGACCCCATATTTTTTGTTTAATTTATAAGAAGCTTCTAAATGAAACTCATTTTGATTTGAATTTGATAAAATATCAGAAGACGCATTCAAAATAAAATTCGAAAGTTCTATTTTTATTTTATTAATTTTTTCATTATTATATTCTTTTAAATCATCTAATTCAATTTCTATAATATGTTCAGGACGAAAATCAGAAATAGAACCATTAATAAACATAGTCAAATTATCTATAATTTTTACTGTATTTGAAGAAGTAACTAAAAATACTTTTACATTACAACTTAAATCAAAATAGTGTGAACTAGAAAAATTATTACCAAATTTATAATAATTTAAATTTGGTCTTAGTGCTAAATTTATTTTACCTGAATATTCTTCATAAACATCATCACAACCGGGATCAGAAATTATATTTAATTCTGAAACCGCTGAAGGATTAGAATTATGGTAAAATATTTTTATGGATTCATCTTTTTCATAATATTTACTATATTGAAATGAATTATTTTTCTTCTTATATCTTTTATCAGCTAAAGCAAAGTTAGTACTTAGTAGAATTACTATTAGAGTTATGATAATATTTGTCATGTCAATTAACTTATTTATTGTATTTAATAGTTTTTTTTGAATTTCTTTGAATTATATCAGAACCTTCTTTTTTTAAGAATTCTTTATATCTTATCGAATCCGGCATGTTATTTAGTTTCTTTAAAGAATCTAGCTTTGAAGCATCCAAATTTATATTAGAATTTTTAACAGAGTTATATTCTGATTTTAATTTTTGTTTAAACTTTTCGTATCCTTCTTCAAGTTCAATCTCAGCATTTAAATAATCAATTTTATATTTTTTAGAATTAAATAATGAGTCAGTATTAAAATATTTCTTCATAGATTCAATTTTTGATTTCAATGAATCTATTTCAATATCTAATGTTTTCATCCTAAATCCATTCTTATCAAATTGAATATCTAATATATTTTGTTTTAAATTAATTTTAGAAGGGTCTATTAGTTTCTTTTTTTTATCATATGGGTTATCATATTTTATTATTCTATTTGGTGATTCATTTATATTCATTTTATCTTCTAATCCATTTTTTTTATATAATGTATTATTTTCTATTTTTGATGGCAAATGATTATTTCCTTCAATTTCGAATTTAAAATATTCATAGTCAATTTCATCTTTAGGAATATTATAAAATGATTCAGCTATATTTTTAACTCCTTTATATGTCTCTTTTGATTTTCTAATTAATCTATTTTGAGCATCATAATGGTAGAATAGAGCATAATTATCATTATCAAGAGAAGCCAATAAATTACCTTGATTTTTATCATAAACAAAACTTTCTATAACAGCTTGAGATGGAAATATCCTTAAATCATCATAATAGAATTCTTCATTTAAATTTGTATTTATTATTAAAAAATCATATTCACCCGAGTTAGTTGGAGTGAATGATGTTTCTAATTGAACCCATTGACCAACTCTTGTTAATATTGATAACTGACTTTCACCTATATTTATTGGCTGAAAAGAAGGATTAGCAAACTCAATTCTTAAAGGAGAAATTGAGATTGTTTCATTATTTCCTAAATACATCCAAAATTGTATTAAATATTCTTTACTATCATCTAAATTAATTTTGCTTTCAATTATAGTTTCATCCTCAGTAATAACCCTACAATAGATTCCAGAATGTGCAAAATCAGAAAAAGTGTGTGCTTCTTCTTCTTCATATGAATTAAAAAAAACTTCATTTGAACTAGCATTTTGAACAGATAAAGTAGGCCAAATTCTATTTTTATCAAATAATATCGAACTTTTGGTACCTAAAATATTTTCTTGTTCAACAGCATTTCCATTTTTATCATATGAATTTATTTGATTTTGTTTAATCCAATGAATATTACTATTAACTTCTTCATTATCCCATCTATAAAGAATAAATTCATTGTATTTATTCTCTTCATGTTTATTATTTTGTTGATAAAAACTAATTTTGCCAGTTTTATCTTTAGTATTATAATTACTTACTAACTTAGGTGTTGGTGAATTATCATAAATCCAATTAGAAGCATTCGAAATTCTATTATCGTAATTATATGAACTTTTTAGTCTCCATAAACCTTTTTCTCCAGTTCTGTATTTATCCAAATCATTAACAGAAGTAATATTTTCAATTATTTTATCTTTGTTCCAATTATCTGTAAGTTCACTAACTGAAACAGATAATACATCATCAGCTGTATATAAAGTAGTTTTTTCAGGATAAAAATGAATACCTAAATATTTCATTTCACCACCAGCATAGGAATCATACCATATTAGTTTATTATTTAATGGATCATTTTCATCATCTCCATCATAATCTTCGTAATTTTGAACACCATCAAAACTTACTTCTGAACCAAAAAATAATTTATCTGGATTAAACATTAATTGTCCATCTTTAATAACAAATGGATTTAAATTTAATTGAGAATTTGATGCACTTGCAATTCGCCATTCTAATCCGGGATCTCCAGTAGAGTTTTGTTCTTGGGGTAATCTCCATGATAAATTATAAACAGATTCATTTTTTAATGTATCTATAGGAAACATATCTATTTTAGATGTTAATTCCATTTTTTCTAATGTATTATTAGCACCCATATAATTATAATTATAATTTAAATAGGCTTCATTATTATTATTATTATTATTATTTCCAATTACCGAAAAATATAAATAATCTGTTAAATCTTTGATATCCATATCTAATAATTCAAAATGATCATTCTGAATTATTAGTTGTAAATTTATGCTTGAACCATTATCTATGTATTCAAAACCTATAGAAAAGTTCTCTAAAACACCGTCTAAGTCTAAATCACCAAACCAATCATAATATCCTTTTTCTTCTCCGTTATGACAAACATCATTCCAACCTTTACTATTTGATAAAAGGAACTTTCCTAAATAAGCTTTTTTATTTGAATAATATATATTAAACTTTTCAGGCTTTTCTACATCAAATAATTTACCTCCACTTATTTGGTGAGTAAATTTATCTTGTTCTTCATCTAAAATATCTTTAATGACTACTGGATTTTCTGCATCGTAACCAAAGCCAGAAGCATAAGGATTCTCTATAATATATTTTTTATCATAAAACTCTTTAACACCCAACTTTTCATAAATTTTGTCTAAAATTGTTTGATCTTTATCCACTATAGAATTATTTATTTCTTTTATATTATTTCCATCAGGTTCTGGTAGTAAATTATAGGCTTTTAATAATTTTGAAATGTCTGTATTCCAAGCATTATAAATTAAATTATTTAAATCTTCACTTAATGGATGTTTATATTCATTACCATTACCAATTCCTGATAAATCAACATCTTCACCTCTTTTATATACTAATTTAAATTCAAAGTTGATAATTTTAGGAAATATATATTTACTAAATTCATCAGTTCCATTTTTATCAAATCTTAGTTTAAAATCTCTTATAAAAAATTTACCATTTAATTCTTCTTTAGTATTGAAACTTTTGATTTCTCCGTTCTTATCTAAATATTCAATACCTTCATTCGCTGGATCTATATTAAAAATAACTGGAATATCTTCTTTATGCTCTGTTAATTGGAAACTATTTTTTTTACAATCTACATCTTCATTATGATATTTAGTTAGTTCAGAAGCAAAGTAATTATTCATTTCAATTGATCCATTAAAACTATTATTCCAACCTAATGTTGAGCCATTACCATTTATTATTTCAGATAATGTATTATTGATTGCATCTGCTATTAATCTCCTGTTATTCATTAGATTTATGTCTAATTGTGTCTGATCTGTTTCATTAAAAATTTTATTTGTATTAGATGGATTTGCTTTATCAAAAACCAATGAGCTAATAATTGTTGAAAGTTGATTTGTTCTTCCAGGTTGTAAAACTTCTACATTTACTCTCATTACATTATTGATTAGTGATTCTTCAAATTCATCTGATACTGCTATATCATCATATAAAGGAATTAAAGTTAGATAGTCATTAAACACTTGTTTAATCCTATAAATTTCTTCATATGAATCAATTAGATTCTTAGAATTAGCCGCAGTTATTTTTATAATTGAACCAGGTGTAAAAAATTCATTATATTTCTCGTTTGAAACAGCATCCCATATATTTTCAAATTCTACTAAATATTTTCTTTCATTTCCATCATCTAAAATTTTTCGATATAACCCAACATTACCCCAATTAACCATACTATAATTTCCAATAAGTTCTTTTGATTTAGGAGCCATTTCATCATAAACATAAGATGCTGGAATATCGAGAGTTCTGTATGCTAAATCATTTGTAATTTCGTTTTTTTTATTTGCAAATTTATTATTTATTCTCTTGTATATCGGTGAACCAGTATATTTATCAAAACCAATATTCTCTAATGTTGAATAAGCATTGTCAGTATAGGTTGTAACTCTTTTTAATATAGCAGGATAATTAAATATTTTTGTTGTTGTTGCTGTTTTAATACTATTTTCTGACACACTTACTCCACCGCCAACTCCAATTTCTTCTAACATAGGAGCAGGAACAGGAGGTGTTGGTCCAACTTTCCATTCAAATGCTATATCAAACTCACCATGACCAAAAGTATTTTTATCATAATTATGCTTGGATTCAGAAATTATCTCAAAATCCCTTCCTAAATAAGAATAATTAATATTAAAGTTTTCATCTACCACAGGTATTTTTTCACCAATATTAAAATAATCATATTCGGTTTTTGAGCCTAAATTCCAACTATCATAACCAAAATCGTAATTACCTCCATAAACTGCTGACATTTTAGGTTTACCATGCATATTATTAATAATGAATTGAAACCCCTGAGTCATTCTTGCTTTAGTTGTTAAGAAGGAAAATAGTGATTGTGATTTTGTTGGTAAACGAACGTAATATGTCTTATCAGTTTTTAATTTTGTTGTAGTTATTGATTTAGTTGGAAGTAGATATTTATTAGCATTGATTGATGCGGCAAACTTTGACTCATTTGCATCTTTTGGTGTACCATCAAATGGAAAATCTTTACAAGTATAAAATTCATCAATACTAAAACCTGGATTAGTAGAATAACTAAATATATTTTTACTTATTATTCTTGAATAACCTACCGAAGGACTTGGTAATATTGATTCCCCTAAAGGACCTTCAAATTGTTTAATATCATCACCAGCTATTACTAAACCTCCATCCCAATCAATATTGGTTCCTTCTGATTCTGAATCTCTTTTCTTAAATGTTTCAATTAGTGAATTCTCCTCTCTTATTAAAACAGGTTCATTTGTAGCAACCCCACTACAAATTCCATCTTTAGTTTCATATACATACTCTGTCCCATAGATTCTTACATTATTTGAATTATTTACTTTCTTATCAAAATTATCCAAAAATAAGATTCTTTTAACTCTTAAGCCTCCACCTTTTTTAGGAATTATATTTGGTAATGGTACTCGTAAATACGATAATTCCTCATTGAAAAGACTAGCTACTGAACCTAAACCAACACTAGTTACAGCAAATATATTTAGGAATTGACCTCCAATAGTTTCTTTTTCTATATTTACAGTTATATCCTCTTCTACAAATAAGGGGTTTACAACATCTGGTTCAAAAACTAAGTTTATTTTACCATATCTATTTGCATAATAATATTCTTTACACATTTTTTGTGGAATAAATTCATTTCCTTCAAACTTAATTTCTATTTCATGTTCTGAATTTACTTTTACATCTTTTACTTTAGCATAACCCTTAATGTATTCATTATTTTCCCTCGATAAATTGTTATATTTTTCTGAGTTTCCTAATAAATATAGAAATTTAAAGTACATTTTTTTTTCTGTACCTACATAATAATCTTTTATAAAATTTGCAAGTTTATCAATTTTTTCATTATCATCTTCAGCTTTAAGATTTAAGTCTTTCTCTATATCAATTTTTAAAACTCCAGTCTCCGAATTAAAACCATCTTTTTTTATTCTAATCATAGTCATTGCAGGACGGTCATGTATATTCACATATTGATTTTCTTCATAATCAATATGAATTTCTCCATCAGATGGTGTTATTATTTTTTTTAGCTGCCATGCAGAAGGATCGTATTTAAAGTATTGACCAATTGTGGGCTCAATGAAATTATTAGTAGGATTTTGATCTACCCAATTTAGCATATATTGTTTTCTATTTGGATCAGAGGATTGCTCTTTTTTTAAATTATTTGGTCTATAATTACCCCATGCATCAATATCTTGGTAATTATAATTAGGTTCAAATAGAAACTGAGTAGAAATATCATTGTAATTAACTATCCCATCAGTATATTCTTCTCTATGTGGTACATAATAAAATTTGTATGGTGAGTTTCTATCTGAATTTATGTCATTATATTCTGTCCATACTTCTTTGAGTGTTAGTACACCTTTTGAACTTCTCGAATTTTCTTGACCTGGCCATAATGAATAATCATGGAGTAGATAAGTTGTTTGTAATTTTTTAGTTAAATTATATTTTTCATCTTTAATTGGTTCATGCTCGTTTAATTTAAAAAGTTCAATTCTTTCTAATTTCTTCAATTTATTTGCACCATTAAGATTTGAAGGATCACCCTTACCTGCTTTACCTCCATCATCATCTGTATTAGCTTCGAAACCATCAAATCTCTCAGAACCTGAACCTACGATTTCTTTAGTTACTCCTTCTAGGTATATATCATAATTTGACTTATTATTTACAAAAAAAGCTAAATGAGTTTTAGTTCTAATTGATTTTAAATAATATATTTCTTTTTCAACAGAAGAATATGATGCCATATCATCATTTGGATCTGAAATAGAATTTCTATTATAATTAAATCCGGTATATGGTTGTCTTGATAAATACCAATTTTCTTTACCTGATGTTAATTTTTCTGTAGAAATGTTCGTTTTATCATATTCAAATAAAGTATAAGAACCCAAATCATCATTTGTGGGTCCATTATTAGTCAAGTCAACATAATCTGCAGAATAAATTTCTGTTATAAGAAAAGAATTAGCGAATGGTTCATTGATTTCATTTCCCATTATAATATCCGGTTCACCAGATTCACTTCCTACTGCTTCTGTAGAAATTTCTCTAAATACTCTCTGGTTATCATTTGTATGCCATGGGTTTCCATTATCTGTTTTATTTTTTTTAAAATTACCAAGCATCCCAAATGAAATATTTTTTTGATTCCTAGAATAAACTGGTAGTCCAAAAATATATTTTTGTCCATTATTATTAACAATTTTAATTTCTGAAATACTATTTTCATCTATTCCTTCAAACCCCTCTCTAATATTATTTTTATTAAAAGACTTTTCAATAAGATATTCTGGTGAACCTCTATTGTCTTTATATCTATTAAAATCAATAAATGAAGATTGTTCTATATATTCATCTCTATCAGATAAATTATTTTTAAAATTATTAGTACCACCATTAAGAATATTTTCAGAGTCTAGTTGCATTGAAGTTGCTGTATGTTCATCATCAATTGATTTATTTGAAAAATAACTCTGGTTATTACCTAAATCATTATGAAATCTAAAAAATACAGAAGGTAATTTAGAATTTGACTCAAATGGTATAAATTTATACTTTTCATCCTTTAACCAAGATTCTGTATAAGCTTCTGCTCCTCCACCTCCATACTCTGCTCCCCCACCTAATACAGGGTTTAATTGTTTGCTTTTACCAAATTTCCCTGATAAACCCCATTTATTGTTGTTTGTTTCACTATGAATATAATTTGGTCTGTAAGTACCAAATTTTCTTTGCCATGCTCTAAACCCTCCAGATAAACCTTGTACAGAAACTATAAAATTATCAGCATTATTAAAAGGAATTGGTAAGTAGTTATCTCTTGTATCAAAGGCTGTCTCTTTTTCTGTATAATAATCCATTATAGCTTCTCTTGAATTAACATCACCTGTATACATATAGCCAAACGCCCTATATATTCTTGGCTGTTCTTCAACTGGGAACTGTTCATTTTGAGTATAAGTTAAAGGTTCTATTTCATATGATTCGTATCCATCCTTATATGCTATAGCAGGAGATATTGAGAAAGATCCACCTGTAAATTCTGTAGCAATCGAAGGAAACTGACCAATTCCATTATTTGGAATTATAAAGGTGCTTAAATTTACTACACTGTATACACTAGAGAATTGTTTCATTATAGTACTTCGTAATGTGTTAGCAAATAGATTTTTACTTGGCTTCATTGCATCAGAATAAGCACCTAATACTTCTGATAATGATATATTATATTTAAATGAAAAATCTCCATTATTCGAAACACTAGCATTTACTGACCCAAAACCATAAACTCCTACTCCTAATCCAAAATCAGTTTTGTAACCTCTTTGATTGTTGTATATATTAGTCTGATTTAAACTAATATTGACATCTTTATTTTTAACTTTAGAATCTTGACTGTAAATTTCTTTTCTAGCACTACTAGTTCGAGTTACAGTTAAATTAGGTCTGAATTTTTTCCAATATTTAACATCTATATCTTTATAATCATCTGGGAAACCTTTTAGTTGCCTTGTAATTGCACCAGGACTAAAATTCCAACCATGTCCAACCCAAGAAGCTTGTTCATTTGGACTAGCTCCTGAATTATAATTTAGAGCTATTTCATATCCTGATCCTGATGGTCCTGGTACTTTTAGTACAGGAACACTATATGAAAACTGACCTGAAAACTTATTCACCAATTCAGGTTTTCCAGTAGAAGAATATGTTGTAAAATCAGGTTGAGATTTTCCATTAGTATTAGAAAATAGTATTATTGGGAAAAATTCAATTAACATAGATAATATTAATATAAGTGCGATTCTTTTTTTATAATTATCAAAATATAACAGCATTTTTAGACCTAATCAATTTTAATTAATTTATTTTTTATTATTTTGTTATTCAATTCTATTTTATAAAAATACAAGCCTGAGGTTATTTCGTTATCAAACTCATTTTTTCCATCCCATGTAAAATTATAGATTCCTTTAACAACATCTTTATTTGTAACTAATTTTACTAAATCACCAATTTCACTATAAATTCCAATTTTTAATTTACCAATTTCATTTAATGTTACATCAAAACTAACTTTTTTATTAAATGGATTAGGAAAAATACTTGCATTAAAATCACTTATAGGCGTAATTTCATTCTTAGATTTATAATCATTTACATTATAAATTTTGTTAGCATCTATATTTTCGATAATAATTTGTTCTTCTTCATTTTGTAATATTAAACTATCAATTTTATAATTATTAGATATGCCAATTAAAGCTATATTAGATTCTTGAATTCTTATTCCACGTCCATTATTATACATTTCTGTTGTGAATAAATTTGAATCTTTTTTAGCAATTATTTTTGATATTGATTTGCCTTTAGTATCAATTTTAATATAATTATTTTTATTTTCTAATTTATTTTCAAATATCATTAACTTTTCACTATTTATTGATATTAGTTCAGGTAATCCATCATTATTTAAGTCAGAAAAAATCCCATCTAATCCTAATGAAAATTTAACCAGTCCAGATTTATTAGAAATATCTATAAATCCATCATTTTTAGTTTGATGTAATAATTTAACTTTTCTACATTCACATCTTGTAGTCAAAAATATATCTTTTAATCCATCATTATTTAAATCGCCTACAACACTAGAAAATGATTCTTGATCATATTCAATATTCATTAATAGTTTATCTAAAATACTAGTTCTTTTAAAATTATTTAAATTAATATCAATTAAATTCTCATCATATTGATGAATACTTATTATTTCATTATTGCTATTATTATCCAAATCAGCTAGTAAAATTCCAGCATTAAGAGTAGTAAGTTCACTACTCTTTTCATTAGTATAACTTTTAAGTTCATTATTTTGGTAATCATATATATCAAAATCCACATTGACATAATTAATTAATAATTCTTTAATACCGTCTCTATTTAAATCTACATATTGTATTGATATTACAGGTGCTAATTCAAATTTTTCTTCAATGACAAAACTATTTTCTTTATTTTTTAAAAGAAAAAGGGTTGAACCATTTTCATTATTAGTAATAATTGCAATATCTTGTTTCCCATCTCTATTATAATCATTAAATGAAAAAGACTCTATAAATTTAAAATTTGGCAAATCTATTGTTAAAGTATCAAAGAAATCAATTTTATTTATAAATATTCTATTTGTAAAACTACTATCGTGGCTAAAAGAAACAATATCATAATTATCATCATTATTTATATCCAATACAATCCTTGTTGAATTTTCTGAACTATCTGCAATTAATTCATCTTCAAAATTCATATTGTCTTTATTTATCAAAATTGATTTATTAGTGATAATATCTTCTAATTGATCATTGTTTATATCTGCAATTGAAATTTGATTAATACCATTTATATAATTTTCATTTAGATTGGTTAATGAAAAAATCTTAATTTTTTTAGTTTCTAAACTTTCTATTTCCAGATCAAACAAATATGCACCATAGGCTCTTTTCCAAATATTATTTATATATATTGACTGATAAGTGAAATCACCACAATCATCTGATTTACATAATTCTTCTTTAGGTTCTTGTGAAGTAACAACTTTAATAGAGTTTTCGTAATTTTCTATTACAACAAAAATTTGTTTCTCATTAATTAAAATATTATTTAATTCAATTTCAATCCATTCATATTGATTTGTTTTCTTAGTAAAACTAATACTTGGAATTATTTCTTTTTCGAATAAAGGTATTGAATTTCCTCCTTCATCACCATAAATTGTAATATTCGCAGTAGAACCTTTTTTTCCTTCACATTTAAATATTATTTTTTTTAATATTGATTTACTTTTAAATTCAAACCTTTCTGCAATTTTTTCAAACTTATATTTATAAGTTAGTTGACTATCTTCATTATAATGATTAATAGTTTCTTGTGAATTTAAAATATAAGTACATATTAGTGTTATGATTATTATTATAATTTTCATTTTTTTATATTATTTTGTGGATTAAAATATCATTTTTATAATATTCTTTACTTATTATAATTCCTTTTTTGTTATATTTTATATTATATCCTGATAATTTTCCGTTTTTAAAATTAATAACTTCTATTAATTTTTCTTTTTTATATATTTCTGTTTGACCATTAAGTACCCCATATTCATAATGTTCTATTTTTTCAATTCGTTTACTGTAATTTGATTTTGAATATGTTACTACTTTCCCGTGAATTACAAAATCTGAAGTATTGATATTCTTTAGTTTTTTGTTTCTTTTTTTATATTTTCCAGATTTAAATCTAATAATTTCAATTTTATAATTTTTATCAATTAAGTTATTATTTATAAAATTTCCAAAATTAAAACATGGATAATTAATTATTTTTTTATTTTTTATAACTTTTATATTTTTTATTTCATCATTTTTAATATTTTTAAAATTGTCTTGACTGGCATGTAAAAAACTTGGAAAAATGATGAGAAATAATATTGTAATTGTCTTATATTTAGTCATATTTAATCTCCTTTGGAAGTTTTATTAACTGAATATTTTTATAATCATAACCTGATGCTCCAGTAAATCCCCAAATACATTTATTATCTATTAAGAATTTATCCATTTGTGCTGATGAAAGATGATAAATATTTCTTTGTTCATTATCAAAACTAACTGTTAAAGTTTTTGCAATAATATTCCATCTAACTTTTATACAATGGAAATAACCATCTTCAACATCTAACTCATTTTCAGATAATTCTACGTATTCATCTTGTTCATTAAAAGTTCCAACATTTTCACCTGATCTTACATTTTCAAGACGTTGATTACTAATATGAGCTGAGAGATGATCACAATCCTTATTTGATGAAATAATATCTGGTTCCAACCTAATATTAACAGGGTTATAATCCAAATAATTAGAGTATGTATCAAATTCTATTGCAAATGCAAGTCTGTTTATAGGTGGTTCAGATAAAGCATGTTCAGACCAGCCTAAACCAATTGGATCATCTACATGAAAATCGAATCCTTCATTTTGAAATACCAATGCAATCCCCCCTCCACCATTGTCATCATCTGATCCAAAATTGATAAAAAATTCTAATTCAAAATCTTGTCCAAAATTAATATAAGTATTATTCCAAATCGCAGATATTTTTTCATTATTATTATCATACATCTTATATGGCATATCAAACTGATATTCACCTACAATATTTTCTGAAAAATTGTTGATTTCTTCTTGTTTGAATAAATAATGTTCCTTTAGTTCTGATACAAGAGGTAAATAATTGAATTTTGCATTTTCATTTACTTCAAATGTGTATTCCATAGGTTCTCCATAAATGGTTTCATTGACTTGTTGCACTTTCAAAGTATAGGTTTGGCTTTCTTCTAATTTAACCCCAACAAATATAAAACTAGCAGTAGAGAAAAGACTATTATTATTAATATTCAATTTATTATTCAAGTCATTATTAATAATATTTTTTGAAAATACTACTTCAACAGGATCAGTATTAGTTTTGCTTAATTCCATAATTGTTGAAGCTCCTTCAACCCAGTTACCTTGTATGAGGAACCAAGGAAAATCAGTCTCAAATCCATTGTGGAAGTATTCATTCATTTCTAATTTTGAAACTTTAGGAATCATTGATGCAAGAGTACTCCAATCACTATAGTTATGACCATACTCTGTTCTTACCCTGTAAAATAGTGTATTTTTATTTTCTAATGTTAGGTTAGATATCTCATTTCCTTTTATAACATTATTAAATAATAAATTATTGAAATTTTGGTCACTTGATATTTGTAATCTGAAATTTGAGCAACTATTTTGATCCCAACTTAATTTAGTGTCTTCACCTACGCCATCTCCATTGTTTGGTAAGTTAATTATGCTAGGTATAGGTGGACTTGGAGTAGTAAATTTAATTTCAGGACTCCAAATAGTAAAATTATTTCTATCAATTCTTCTTATTCTAGCTAAATAATCGGTATTATAATATAAAGATGCAGTTTTCAATAAATAATCATTTGTAATGGTCTTAGATATTAAAGTCGAATCTGTAAATATTGAGTCACTTGTGTATTGAACTTGAAAGTTTCCAATTGTATTACTCCACTCAAATTCAGTTAAATTTCCTGTTAAAGTTGAACTATTAAGAGGATAATTAAAAGATACAGAATTAAAATCAATTATTGTAAAAGAATTAGATTCAGTCCAAGTGGTAGAAGAAAAAGTATTACTGCATTTGATCCGCCAATAGTATGAACTGTTATATGATAATGAATCAATTTGTACAAATGGAAGTGAAACTGTTTTTGATTCTTCAATTATAGAATAATTATTTAATTTACTTATTTGAAATTCATAATTATCTGCTTGGTCAGAATTCGACCAGACAAACTCTAAACCATATTTAGATGGTAACTCATTTCCATTTGGAAATATTAATTGAGAATAATCAATTTGTTTTATATTTATTTTAGTTAATTTAGTTTCATTCTTATCATTTACTAATATTTCTTCATCATTAAAAGGATTTATAAGCATTTTACTTGGCATATATTTGCACCTATTAAATACTTTAATGTTTGTTGAAAGATAATATTTTCTATAAATAGTTCCCATATAATCTAAATAATAAATGTTGCTATACTTATCTTTAATTTTATTTATTAAATTTCCAACATATTCTATATCTGTTTGTAAAATTTGATTTGAAATTATATCATATCTAATTTTTTTTGGTAAATACTCTTTTGTATAAATTTCTATTTCATTAACATCTGAATTATAAGTACAGAAATTTAAATCTTCATTAACACCTAAATCTATTACTGTATAATTAGATATATTAGAAATAGGTACCTTGTATAGTTTTTTATATCTATTGTCTATTGAATACAGATTCGTCCCATCGGAACATATTGAATATAAGGATGTACTATCAACAAGCATTATCGAATCTTGCAATGTAAATGATGAACTTTCAAATTCATATAATTTTTTTCCGCCAACTATAAAAATATTATTTGATTGATAAATTATATCAGTCGGATATATTTCTGAAAACACAATAAAAGAGTTCGAATTGTTTAATGAGTCTAATTGTTCAACAATAAAGTTGATGGAATCCATTTTTACAGTGTATATATATTCATTACTATTAGTCATACTAATAATATTTTCATATTGACTAAAACTCGTAGTAGTTGTTAATATAAAAAGCCATATTAAGTAATTTATTGTTTTTATATTCATATTGATTATTGATTATTTATTATTAATTCCTAATGAAAACTTTTTATTATAATATATTCATAATTAAAAATATACCTAGAATTCACAACTTTTATATAACAACATTTATATATTTTTTTCTTTATTTGAAAATTGTTCATTTATTCTTCAATCACTTTTTGGTTGTATCTTTCTATATAATTAGTCTCTCAAGAAATTAATATTAATAATAAATATTTAAAATAACTTTTTTAAAAATTGATTTGAAATACTCCCCAAACCTTTAAATTAATATGTGTACTTTTTGTGTACCATTTTGAAAATGTGCTTAGCCGTCCTTAGCCGTTTTTAGCCGAATTTCGATATTTGTAACTTTTATAGATGTTGTCTTAAAATCCTATTAGACATAAAAAAAAGTCCGATATTTTTTAAATATCGGACTTTTTTAATGTACCGGAGGAGGGATTTGAACCCCCGACACCTGGATTATGATTCCAGTGCTCTAACCAACTGAGCTACTCCGGCTTGTCATTTTTAACAAGCACAAATTTACGGATAATTATTGATTTTCCAAAAGAATTTTTATTTTATCGCGTAAAGAAGCAGCTTTTTCGTATTCTTCGTCGCTGATTGCTTTGTCTAATTTTTGTTGGAGAACGCTTAGTTTTGATTGGTTAGTTTTTGGGCTAATTTTTTCTGTATCTTCTTGAGCTAATTCCATGTTTTCTATTGGCTCGGAGCCTACATTTGGAATAATTCCTGTTTCTTCGATAATAGTTGAGTTCACGTAAATAGGTGCATTAAATCTAACTGCCATTGCTATGGCATCGCTTGGTCGGGAGTCTATTTCTAAGCTGTGGGAGTCAAATATCAGTTTTGAGTAGAATGTGCCTTCGATAAGGTCGTTAATAAATACTTCTGTCAGCTCTGCACCTACTGACTTAATAAAATCTTTGAATAAATCATGTGTCATAGGTCTTGGAGGCATAACTCCTTCCATTTCAAGTGCGATTGCCTGTGCTTCGAATGCTCCGATTATAATGGGCATACGGCGTTCTCCTTCTAATTCTTTTAGAATTAGAGAGTAGGCATTGTTACCTGCTGGGCTAGAGGAAAGACCTAATACTGATACTTCAATTTTTTCCATATTCTAAATCTCTGCTATAATTATTGTGTAAAGACTATCTTAAATAAAAAATATTGCTCTATTATTAAGAAATATAATAGAGCAATGATGTAAATATATGATTAATTTATTTTATGTCAAAAATAAAATAATTTTTAATCTGTTTGTAAATTGTTTAAATAGATTTGATTTTCTCTTGTAATTTTGGTAGAACATCAAAAATATCACCTACTATTCCATAATCTGCAACTTTAAAAATAGGAGCGTCTTTATCTTTGTTAATAGCAAAAATAAATTTTGAGCTTGACATTCCGGCTAAGTGTTGAACTGCACCTGAGATAGCACAAGCAATGTAAAGATTAGGCGAAACTGTTTTACCAGTTTGTCCGATTTGTTCTCCGTGTGGTCTCCAGCCTGCGTCAACTACAGCTCTTGAAGCACCAACTGCGGCTCCTAATTGGTCGGCTAAGTTTTCGATTACATTGAAGTTTTCTGGCTCTTTAACTCCTCTTCCGCCTGCTACTATGATTTCAGCTTCGGCTACGTCGAGTTTGCCACCGGCTTGTTTTACAGATTTAACGACAACTGTTGAGTCACCGGCTGAAATATTTGTTGTAAAATCTTCTGAAGTAACTGTTGTTGCATCAGTTTTTGTAGCTGTGAATACGTTTGGACGGAGTGAATAAACAGCTTTTGGAGTGGTAACTTTTGCTTTTATGATAGCTTTACCGGCATAAACTGGTTTGGTGATGAGTTCACCGTTGTTTTCGATTGCTGTTACATCGGAAATATATCCAGCATTAAATAAAACTGATATGCGTGGAGCTAATTCTTTTCCAGTTGAATTTGCTGAGAGAAGAATTGTATCAATTGATTGATTGTTTGCTACTTCTGTTATAGCTTTTGATGTAGCAACTGATGAGTAGTTATTTAAAACGTCGGATTTGATGTTAATAACTTTTGATAGGCCGTATTCGCCGACTGAATTGATTTGCTCTGAGGTGGCGTTTACAATAACTCCAACTGTTTCTGCATTTAATGAATTTGCAGCAGTAATAGTTTCGTAAGAGCTTCTTTTTAAATTATTTCCTTGAGCTTCTAAATATATTAAGATTTTCATTTTTATTTTCTGATTTATTAGGGTTATAGAATATTAAATTACTTTTGCATCTTCGTGTAATGCTTTTACTATTGAGTCTATATCAGCATCTGAATCGCCTACAATCATTCCAACTCTTGAAGAAGAAGGAATTTCCATACTCATAATTTCAATATTTGAGGAAGAAGCATTAGAGTTTCTTTCGTCAATTGGTTTCTTTTTGGCTTTCATTATTTGTGGTAGTTTAGGGTATCTTGGCTCGTTAATACCTTTTTGTACTGAAATAATGCAAGGAGTTGTGGTTTCAAGAATTTCTTTACCACCCTCTATGTCTCTTTCTGCTGTAATATTAGAACCGTCAATGTCTAATTTTGAGACAACAGAAATAGAAGGTTTGTCTAATAATGCACCTACGAGTGAAGCCATTTGGTATGAATCGTAATCTATACTTTCTTTTCCCATTAATATAATATCTGGATTAAGTTCTTTTGCATAATCTGCGATGTCGTTAGCAATGGAGAATGAGTCTGTGTGTTGATTGGAATTGATTAACACAGCGTTGTCTACTCCCATTGCAAGGGCAGTCCGTAAAACGTCTTTATTGTCGGCAGAGCCAACTGTTAGTGCTGTAACCGTAGCACCTTGATTTTCTTTGATACGGATACCTTCTTCGATGGCAAATTCGTCATAAGGGTTTACGATAAATTTAACACCATTGTTTTCTAAGGATTTGCCATCGCTGGCAACGTTGATACGTGCTGCGGTGTCTGGTACTCTTGAGATACAAACTAAAACATTCATTTAATTTAGCTCCGAAATAATTTTTTAATATTGATTAAGTTTAAGTTCACAAAGATATGATATTTTTTCTAATTATTAAAATACTTTTTTGTCTTTTTTAGGTTTTGTTAATATTTTATGGATAGTGGAATTAATAAAAAGTTTTCAAGTTTAGGGTTGAAGAATTATCAGGTTACACTAGGTAACATATTTAGGGTATTTTTTGAAATGATATGAAACATGATTGTTTAGCTGTATATATTCTTCTGGGGTTAAGGTTATACTAAATGAGGTAACACTGAATAGGAAATATTTCTTATTTATCATTGTTTTTTGGTAAATTTGAGCTAAAGGTTACATGAGGTTACAGATTTAGGTATTTTTTGAAATGGTATAAAGTATGATTGTTTGAGAATATTATTTATTCATATTTATTCATGTTTATTCATGTTTTTCATGTTTTCTTTTGGGGTTGGGCTGATATTAAATGAGGTTACAATGAATAGGATATTTTTCTTATTTATCATTGTTTTTTGACAAAAATAAGCAAAAGGTTACATGAGGTTACAGATTTAGGTATTTTTTGAAATGGTATAAAGTATGATTGTTTGAGAATATTATTTATTCATGTTTTTCATGTTTTCTTCTGGGGTTAGGCTGATAATAATTGAGGTTACACTGAATAGGATATTTTTCTTATTTATCATTGTTTTTTGGTAAATTTGAGCCAAAGGTTACAGGAGGTTACATTTTTTATTGTTTATATTTTGTAAGAATATTAACTGTGTCAAAGAACTGTTGAATAGGTTTCATTTTATGGGTGAATACTGTAAAATTATTTTATGTTCAATAATGAAATATAATTTTATAACTATTTTAAGTTTATACAATGTTAGGTTTTTAAAACGAAATAATTAAAAAATTGATTTTAAAATAGTTTTGATTAAAAAACTAATAATTTTCAACTATACTATAAAACTCATTATCAATAAGCGATTGTATTTTGGGAATGTCTCTTCCGCCTGCTGTTGCTAAGTGAGGTTTACCTCCTCCTCCGCCGCCGAGAATTTTTGCCGCAAGACCAACGAGTTTTCCGGCAGGATATTTACTTTTTATATCGTCGGTTACTACACAAACTAATTGGACTTTTTCGCCTGATATTGTTGCTAATAATCCTATTCCATTTGTTTTCAAGTTATTTCTTAAGTTTTCGCCAATGTCTCTTAATTGGTCCATATCTTCGGCTTCTATTTGTCCTACGACAACTTTAATTTCATTGATTTGTTTTGCATTTTCGATTAAACTATCGAAACTATCACTTGTTTGGCTTGTTTTAAGATTGGAGATTTCTTTTTCTAATTGTTTTATTTTGTCTTTTAGTTCTATTTTTTCATTTTCTTTGCTTGCTATATTTTCATTCAATTTGCTTAAATGGTTTCTAAGTTCTAAGCCTGTAATTGCTTCGATTCTTCTTATACCAGATGCTATTGAGCTTTCTGAAGTTATTTTAAAGTAGCCAATTTCGGAGGTATTAGAGACGTGTGTACCTCCACAAAGTTCGATAGAATATTCTCCGTCCATCGTAACTGCTTTTACTTTCGAGCCATATTTGTCTCCGAAAAACATTCTGATTTTAGAATTATTTTGAGCTTCTTCGATACCAATTTCTTGTGTTTCAACATCAATATAGTGATATATTTTTTGGTTTACTAAGTCTTCTATTTCTTGCAGTTGTTTAGGCGATACTTTTTCGAAATGATTAAAATCGAATCGTAAATATTGGTCTGTTACGAGTGAGCCTTGCTGTTGGATATGGTCGCCGAGAACTCTTCTTAATGCTTCGTGCATAAGGTGAGTTGCGGAGTGATTCCGCATAATTGCTTTACGTTTTTCATAGTCTATTGATAGACTTACTTGGTCTCCTACGTTTGCAATTATATCTCTATCGGCGAAATGAATTATAGCATCTGCATTTTGTTTTACATCAAGTATTTCATATTTGTCATGGTTTATTTTTAGGTGTCCTGTATCGCAGATTTGACCACCTTTTTCGGTGTAAAATGGTGATTTGTCTAGAACGACTTGGTTACCATTTAAGTATAAAATCTTTGCTATATTAGAGTTTTCTGTGTAGCCTGTGAACTCAGTTTTTTCATTTATATTAAGAGTTTCGATGTTTTGAGAATTAACTTTTCTTGAAGAACGTGAACGTTTTTTCTGTTGTTTCATTAACTCTTCAAAACGAGTTTCATCTACATTTAAATTATTTTCTCTTGCAATTAATTGAGTCAAATCAAGAGGAAAACCAAATGAATCAAATAGCAAAAATGCGTCATCGCCGGAGATTGTGGTTTGGTTGTTAAGTTTTGAAATTATTTCTTCAAATTTATTAAGTCCATTTTCGAGAGTTTTGAGGAAAGATTGCTCTTCGCCTTTGATTATTTTTTTAATAATTTCTTTTTGTTGTTTGATTTCAGGGAATGTGTCTGACATATTTTCAACCAAAACATCAACTAATTTATATAGACAGGGTTCAGTTAAGCCAATATTTCGGGCAAAACGTGAGGCACGGCGTAGGACTCTTCGTAGTACATAAGCTCTGCCTTCATTACCTGGCATGGCTCCGTCAGCGATTGAGAATGACACAGTACGAACATGGTCAGCCATTACTCTCATAGCAATAGAATCTTTATCTGTTAGACTTCCTTCGTATTTTTTTCCGGATAATTTTGCAATTTTATTGATTAGGGGCATGAAAATATCGGTATCGTAATTGGAAGATTTGCCTTGTAATACTCTTACTATTCTTTCTAAGCCCATTCCTGTATCGACATGTTTTTGAGGTAGGTCTTCTATTGTGCCATCTGGTTTTCTGTTGGATTGGATAAAAACAAGGTTCCAAACTTCGATTACATCTGGGTGGTCAGCATTAACTAGTTCACGTCCTGATTTGTCTGGAGTGCCGTCATAATGAATTTCGGAACATGGTCCGCAGGGACCGGTCTCCCCCATTTCCCAAAAGTTATCTTTTTCATCAAATCTTAGGATTCGGTCATCTGGGAGATATTTTTTCCATATTTCAAAGGCTTCGTCGTCGGTGCGGAAAACTGATGCAAACAGTCTGTCTTTTTCTAAGCCCCAAACTTCAGTTAGCAGTTCCCAAGCCCAAGCTATTGTTTCTTCTTTATAAAAATCTCCGAAGCTCCAATTTCCGAGCATTTCGAAAAATGTATGGTGGTAGGTATCAACTCCAACTTCTTCGAGGTCATTGTGCTTACCAGAAACTCTTATACATTTTTGTGTATCGACTGCCCGAGTATAATCACGGGTGCCTGTGCCAAGGAATACGTCTTTAAATTGGTTCATGCCAGCGTTGGTGAACAGTAGTGTTGGGTCACCGTGAGGCACAACTGGTGCAGAAGGGACATGTGTGTGATTTTTTGATTTAAAAAATTCAATAAATTCATTTCTGATTTGGTTTGCTGTTTTCATATTTGGGTTGGGTTGGTTTATTTTTTATCGAAAACTATTTCGTATTTGATGCCGTCGGGGTCTTTGAAAAATAGTGCATAGTAGTGCTGTCCGTGTTGGGGATAGAGTTTGGGCTCGGAGACGATATTTGCTTTTGTTTCTTTGATTTGTTGGTATAGGATGTTGATTTCTTCTTCGGAGTTTGCTCGGAATGCGAGATGGTGCATTGCTCCTGGTTTTCTTCTGTGGACTTGTTCGTCTTTGAATTGTTTTCGTGGTGAGTTAATGGCGAAAATAAGATTTTGGTGTACGTATTCGATTACATCAAAATCGTTTGCTTCTACTCTTCCTTTTGATTTTTTGTTTATATCAAAACCTAAAATTGGCATGAGTTGGTCGTAGAATGTCTCTGCGTTTTTTATGTCTTTTACTGTTATGTTTATATGGTCTATTATTGGTGTCATTTATCTAATGAATGAAAAGTATTGATTATTTCATCTATTGTTTTTACGCCGATGTTACCTTTTGTGTGTTCACGGACTGATACGGAGTTTGCTTCTACTTCTCTTGCACCGATTACGAGGGCAAAAGGTATTTTAGCTTGTTCTGATTCGGCGATTTTACGGTTAATTTTTTCTTGTCTTAGGTCTATTTCTGCTCTGAAGCCTTTGGCTTTTAGGTTGTCGAATAGATTTTGAGCAAATTCGTGTTGGTCTTCTCCGATTGGTAGAATGGAGATTTGAGTTGGCGCTATCCAAAATGGGAAATTACCTGCGTAATGCTCTATAAGAATAGAAATAAATCTTTCCATAGAGCCGAATGGAGCTCTGTGGATAATTACTGGTCTATGTTTTGCATTATCTGAACCTACGTATTCGAGTTCAAAACGGTCTGACATAACGTAATCGACTTGTACAGTTCCTAATTGCCATTTTCTGCCAATTGCATCTTTAACAATGAAGTCGATTTTTGGACCGTAGAATGAGGCTTCACCTTCACCTATATAATAGTCTAGGTTGATTTCGTCAGCAACTTCTTTTATTATTCTTTGTGCTGTTTCCCATTGTTCTAAGTTTCCGGCGTATTTTCCTTCTTGGTCGTCACGAAATGATAATCTTGTTGAAACTTCCATATCGAATGTTTTAAATACTAATTGGGTAAGGTCAATGCAGTCTTTTAGTTCGGATTTTAATTGGTCTTGGGTGCAGTATATATGTGCGTCGTCTTGTGTAAATCCTCTAACTCTGGATAGTCCGCTTAATTCGCCGGATTGTTCGAAGCGGTAAACTGTGCCAAATTCGGCAATACGAAGTGGAAGGTCTCGATATGACCTCATTTCGTTTGAGTAGATTTGGTGGTGGTGAGGGCAATTCATTGGTTTTAGCATATATTGTTCGTCTTCTACTTCTATTGGTGAGAATTGTGAGTCGGAATAATATGGATAGTGTCCTGAAGTTTTATAGAGTTCGAGATTACCTATGTGCGGAGTAATTACTTCTACATATCCTCTGTTTAAGAGTTCTGTTTTTATAAAGTCTTCTAATTTTCTGCGAATGAAGGCACCTTTTGGAAGCCAGACTGGAAGTCCTTTACCAACTTTTGGTGTCATCATATAAATACCAAGTTTTTTTCCGAGTTTTTTATGGTCTCTTTTTTCGGCTTCTTCTCTTAGCTCTAGAAACTCAGTTAGCATATTATTTTTTGGGAAAGAAATACCGTAAATTCTTGTCATCATTTTGTTGTCAGAATTTCCTTTCCAATATGCACCTGCTACTGCCAATAGTTTGATAGCTTTAATCATTCCTGTGTTTGGAATGTGTCCTCCTCGGCATAGGTCAACAAAATTACCTTGTTTGCAATAAGTAATTTTATCGTCTTTTAATCCTTGGATTAGTTCTTGTTTAAACTCGTTGGATTCGTTTTTATAATATTCTAATGCTTCTTTGTAAGTCCAATCTGAGAGAACATATTCATTTTTTTGTTTTGCAAGTTCTTTCATTTTCTTTTCGATTTTATCGAAATCATCAGAACTTATTGTTTGGCCTTCGGGTAGGTCAACGTCATAATAGAATCCTTGTTCGATAGCAGGACCGATACCAAATTTAATACCGGGGTAAAGTTCTTCGAGAGCTTCGGCGAGTAGATGGGCAGAAGAGTGCCAGAAAGTTTGTTTTCCTTGCTCATCATTAAATGTTAAAATTGCAACATTTGCATCATCTGATATTGGTGTGGAAAGTTCGTATTGTTTGTCGTTTACTAATATTCCTACTGAATTTCTGGCTAAACCTTCTGATATTGATTTAGCTATTTCTAATCCAGTAGTTCCTTTTTCAAATTCTTTAACATTGCCATCAGGAAATGTGATTTTCATTTTCGTTACCATTAATTATTTTTGATTTATATATAGCTACAAATATAAGTATTTATATTTTATTTTAGATTATTTGGGTATAAATATGGGTTGAATATTAAATTTTAATATTTGTAATTCCGGCACCGCCTTCTTGGATTTTTCCTTCGTAATAATCTTTGACTAAGTGATGGGTGGATAGAAATTCGTGAATAGCCTCTCTTAATGCTCCTGTACCTTTTCCGTGTACTACTGTTAATATTTCGACGTTAGAGGTTATGGCATTTGATATTAATTCGTCAACGAGCATAATTGCTTCTTCTGCTCTTTTTCCTCTTATATCAATTTTGGATTTAGCATCGAAAGAGATATGTTGCGAATACGTTGAATGATTATCTGTTTTGTTTGGACTTATGTCGGTATTATTCTTATCAATTTTTTTAAGTTTATTTAGTTTGATTTTAAATTTTATACCGTTAATTTCTACGAGAGCAATTTTTTTATGTTGATTAATTTCTGTGATAATTCCTATGCTTGAACCATCTTCCATTAGCACATTGTCGGCAAGTTCTAAAGTTTGATTTTCAGAAATTTGATGTGTAGGTTTTTGTTCATATTTATCGATATTAGACTTTATTTTTTCTCTTTTTTTGTTAAATTCTTTTTTTACATCTCCTGGAGATTTTTTTGCTTCTTGTATTTCACGAATTGTATTTTCGACGAGTTTGTTTGCGTCATCAACAATATTTTCGGCTCTTTTTCTTGCTCTGTCTAATATTTTTGCTTTATTTTTTCTGATATCATTGAGTTTGAATTCAAACTCTTTTTTAGTTTTTTCGTGTTCAATTTTTAATTTTTCTGCTTCTAATCGAATTTTTTGAGCTTCATTTCTGTATTTGTTAAGTTGATTGATACTTTCTTCGAGTTCTTGGTGTCTGTCTCCGAGGTATGAATTTGCTCTTTTGATTACGGTTTTGTTTATTCCTATGCTTTTTGCGAGGTTGAATGCGTAGGAGTTGCCGGGCAGACCAGAGATGAATTGGTAAGTTGGGATTAATTTATCTTGGTCAAATTCGAGTGAAGCGTTAGAAATTTCTTTTTTATTTAGTGCGTAAGTTTTTAGTGATGACTGGTGGGTTGTGGTTACGAAAAATATTTTATAATCACAAAGTGTGTCAAGTATTCCGGCGGCGAGTGCAGAGCCTTCGAGAGGGTCTGTGCCTGAGCATATCTCATCGATTAGCACAAGTGATTTGTCGTCGGCGTTGTCGATTATGGTTTTGAGTTGGGCGAGTTGTGAGCTGAATGTACTTAGGTCGTTTTCGATGGATTGGTGGTCGCCAATTGAAGAGAATATTGTTCTTATATCTGTATTGCAATCGCCGAATGTATAAAGACCTGTATTTGCCATTGCGATAGTTAACCCAATTGTCTTTAGGGCAACTGTTTTACCTCCGGCGTTTGGTCCGGAAATTAGATGACCAAATATTCCGTTTTCGAAGCTGATGGAGAGTGGTATTACTTTTTCTTTGCTAAGTTTGTGTGTTAATAATGGATGGCGAACGTTTGATAGCTCTATGAAGTTATTGCTGTTGATTATTGGTTTTTGAGAGTCATAGGCGAGTGCATATTTGGTTTTTGCAATAATTTCATCGAAATGAGCGAGTACGGACAATGAATTAATCAATTGATTTGCTTCGCTTGCAATCTCGCTTGTTAGTAGCTTTAAAAGTCGGTAAATTTCTCTTTGTTCTTGGTTTTGCAAAATAGAAAGATCGTTGTTCATGCTTACAATTTCAGGTGGCTCGATGAACACTGTTGCTCCGGTATTTGAAATGCCGTGAATTATACCACCTATTGCTCTTTTGTTGCTTGTTTTTAAAGGTATTACGAATCTTCCTTCGCGAATGGAAACATAGTCTTCTTGGGCTATATCGTCTTCTATAGTTTTTTTGAGAATTTTTTGAATTTTGGTTCTGAGTGAGTTTGATTTTTCAAATATTTCTCTTCTTATTTTTTGCAAGTCTGTACTTGCGTTGTCTTTTATCTCGCCATTTTCGTTTATTATGTCGGTTATATGTTTTTCAAGTATTCTGTTAGAATGTAAGTTTTGTGATGTTTTATTTAGTAAAGGATATTTTTCTTCTCTTGATTTGAAGTAGTTAAATACTCTTCTGCTGATTTGCAGAAATTCATAGATGTTTAATATTTCATTTGTGTTAAGTGCGGAATTTTCAATTTTTGACTTGTGAAGGAAATCTTCTACGTTTTCTAATCCTGCAATTGAAAAGTCATCATCTTCGGTGTAAATTTGGATTAGTTCAGAAATTTTATTCAGATGGTCTTCTATAAGAGATTTCTCATTAAAAGGAAGCGAATTAAGGATTAGAGTTTTACCGAGTTCGGATTGAGAATATGTAGCAACTTTTTCAAGAATGTCGAAGTATTCGATTTCGTTAAGGGCATCTTTTAAGATAGTATTGTCTGTCATTAATTCTCGCCACTGAGTAATTCTTTTACAATTTTGTTTATAAGTCCGCCGTCTGCTTTTCCTTTCAGCTGTTTCATAGTCATTCCCATAACTTTACCCATATCTTTCATAGAGGTTGCGTTTGAGGAGCTTACAATTTCGCTGATTATAGTTCTTACTTCATCTTCGCCTAATTGTTTTGGAAGGAATTCTTGAATAATTTTTAGTTCATTTTCTTCTTTTTCCAATAGTTCTGGGCGGTTGGCATCGGTGTACATGTTGATTGCATCTTTTCTTTTTTTTGATTCGTGGTTTAAGATTTTCATAGCAGCATCTTGGTTAAGTTCTTCGTTTTTACCGCTGGTTTTGAAGTTTAGAATTGCAGATTTGATTGCTCTTAGCGTATCAATTCTTACTTTGTCTTTTGCGAACATTGCAGCTTTTAGTTTATCGTTTATTTCTTTTTCGAAGTCCATGTTTAAATTCTCATAATATAATTTTAAATACATTTTATTAACTTGCATGCAAAATTAATGAATAAAAAGTAAATCTATGCATCAATTAGCGGAAGAAATTAAGGCAATATGGTCTTTGAGTATATTATTTAAGACGGTATTGTATGCAGCAATAATAGGATTTGTGGATTATATGTTTTTATCGGAGACGGAAAAGTGGTTTATGCCATTATTTTACTCATCTGGGATAGTATTAGTTATTGGGATAATAGTAATAATAGTTTGGCCAAAGTTATTTTATAAGTCTTGGAAATTTGATATTAGAGAGAATGAAATTTATTTGGAACGAGGTGTATTAACGAGGGTTTATACTGTTGCACCTTTTAAACGGATTCAGCATTTGGACGTGGAGCAATCAGTTATGGACAGGATGTTTGGTTTGGGTAAATTAGTAGTTTATACGGCAGGTACGAGAGGGGCAGATTTGTTGATACCTGGTTTACCAATACAATATGCAGAAGATTTGAGAGATTCATTGAAAAATTTGACGAATGAAGATGCAGTATAAAGAAGAAGTGACAGAATTTAAGAGGTTGTCTCCTTTTTCGATATTATTAAGGCTTATAGAGACATCTCCACATTTGATAATACCTGCATATTTTGCTATGCAAGGAGATTGGGAGAATATTGTATTTGTGTCGATTATACTATTTTTTGGTATATTTTCGTTGATTGGAATGGTTTTAAATTATTATTATTTTACTTATCAGTTTTATGGAAATGAGATAATAATTCGCTCTGGGGTTATAAGTAAGAAGCAGAGAAATATTCCTTTTAAGAGGATACAGAATACTAATTTGAGTCAAAATATACTGCATCGAATTTTTAATTTATATAAGTTGGAATTTGAGACTGCAGGTGATTCTTCGAGTGAGGGGGTGTTAAATGGCATTAGTAAGAAGCATTATATTGAGATAGAGGGGTTGATTGATGAATATAAGGAGAGAAATAAGCAGGAATTGAGCAGTGAGGATATAGAAGAAAGTTTAGATGAAGAGGATATTTCGGAGATTGGTGTTGGTAAGATTGGCAAGCAAAAAGGTCAAATTTTATTTGAATTAGACTTTGTTGGGTTGTTGAAATTTGGAATAATGCGATTCAGACCTTTGTTATTGCCAATAGTGGGTTATTTGTATAGTATGTTTCAGCAGTATAATCCGAATTTATCTGAAAACATTGGTTACTGGGCAGAGTCAAATTTAGGTTTTTTATTTAAAAATGTGAATACTTTGGAGTTGGTTGTAGCAATAATTTTATTTATACTTGGTGCAGTTCTTTTTTCTTGGTTATTGGATATAATATTAACTGTAAATCAATTTTTTAAATTTACGTTGACTTCGGAGGGTGAACATTTAAAGACTACGAGGGGATTGCTGAATAAGCGTTCGGCTACAATACCGCTGAAGAAATTGCAAATGATGAGTATAAATACAAATTTCATACGTAGGAAGTTTAATTATTTTGGATTGTCTTTGGAGACTGCGGGATTTGGTGGAAAAAGTGCAAAGGGACCGGAAGTGGCAGTGCCATTTACTAAATTGGATAGGATTATAGATTTGGCAAGGAGTATAACAGATTTTGAGTATCCATTTGATTTTAAATCTGTATCGAGGAAAACAATTAGAAGGGCAATATTTAGGTATATAGTAGTATTAATTCCGTTGTTAATTATTTTATCTATAATAAACAATAATGTTTTGTTTATATTTGCGTTGTTACCATTAATATATTTCCCTGCGTTATTGAAGTATAGATATAGGTTATATTCGATATCGGCGGATAAGATAATAATTAAGCAAGGTTTTATATTTGAAAAAACGTCTATAATTCCAATTGAAAAGATTCAGAATGTGATAGTCAAGGAAACATTTTTTCAGCGAAAATTAGGATTAGCGACACTGATAATAGATACTGCAGCGACTCCAAGGTTAAATGAATCATCAATAATAGATATAGACTTGGATAGTGCAAAAGAATTGATGCAGGAAATAGTTAATAGATTTAATGAAAAAAATAATGAATAATTTGTAATAATCATTTTAATTTTGTATATTATACAAAAGAAATTTACTCGGAAAAAAAAATGGCTGATAATCCAATATCGAATAATGTATTGCAGGTAATACATAAGCACAGGGGTGCAGTAATAAATGTGATATTTAAGGATATGAAAAAGAATACTTTCATATCAAGCAAAGGAACTTTGAAGAATTTGAATTCTTCGATGATACAGTTGTCAAATCCGTCAGCTCCGAATGGTGCTGTGAATATAAAATTTTATGAAAATAATATTAAAAAGATTTATGCTATATTTAATAGGAATGATGGAGAATTATTAACGATGACTCAGGCTGAGCCTTTAAATAAGAAATTAAGGAATGCGGAGTTACAGAAAAAAATAATAAGGCAAGTAAAATCGTCATTGAATAAAGAAGTAGCGGTAATTTACAAAAATTCGGATAATGATAAATTACTTGTATTGCATGGTGAGTTTAGTGATATGGGAATACAGGACTTAGTTGTAAGGCCTGCACCGTTTCACAATAGAGACGAGAGAGTTAGATACAATGCAATATTGAGTATATTTGATGAGCAAGGTAGGGATTTACTATACGTGCCACCGCTGAAGAAATAAATCTTAAATATTTGAATTAACAAGGAATGATTAATGGCTTGGTTCAAAAGGCAAGAAAAAAATATAAAAGACAGTGAACAAAAAAATATGCCTGATGGGTTGTGGACGAAAAGTCCTACTGGGGAGGTAATTTATAAGACACAGTTAGAAGAAAACTTATATACTGACCCACATAGCGACCATCACTTTAGGATAGGTTCGGAATTATATATAAATATTTTATTTGATACGGATACATTTACTGAAACAAATGAATCTATAAAATCTGCTGACCCTTTGAAATTTGTAGATACGAAGAAGTATGAGGATAGGCTTACTATAGCGAATAAAAAGTCTGTTTATAATGATGCTTTAACAACAGGTACGGGGCAAATAAATGGGTTAGATGTTTCTTTTGCTTGTATGAATTTTGGTTATATAGGTGGATCGATGGGTTCAGTTGTAGGCGAAAAATTTGTTAGGGCTGCTAAAGTTTCTCTTGATAAGAAAATACCTTTTATTGTGATTAATGCATCTGGTGGAGCACGAATGCAGGAAGCGGCGTTATCTTTGATGCAGATGGCTAAAACTTCAATGGCATTAGCTGACTTGAATGAGGCTGGGATTCCGTATATTTCGATTTTGACTGACCCAACAACTGGGGGCGTATCAGCTTCTTACGCAATGCTGGGTGATGTTATATTGGCGGAACCTGGAGCGTTGATTGGTTTTGCTGGTCCGAGAGTGATAGAGCAAACAATCAAGAAAAAGCTGCCTAAGGGATTTCAGCGTTCGGAGTTTTTGTTGGAACATGGTTTTGTAGATAAGATAGTACATAGAAAGGAAATGAAAGGTACGCTTACACGAATGATAAAATGGTTTAACAATAATTAATGAAGTTTGTCCTCTTATATATTTTAATATATATTCCGGTAGAATTAAAATCATATAGGGACATTGACACATCGGTTACAAAAAATATAAAATCGGTGGTAAATATAGAGTTTGGCAGTTTGCTTGGGAATGGAGTAGCAGAGTTCTTTGACATATATAATAAGATAATGAAAAAAGATGCAAATAGTGAAAGTACAGAGGGTTTTAGTAATTCGCTGACTTGGAAATTTGCATATAAATTAAAGGTAAAGGAGAAATATAGGGTTGGTATAGAAGTATTATATTATCAGACGAAGATGTATGATTTGTATGATGAAGATGCGGTATATTTTAGCGAGCATTATAGTCGGAAGCATATACAGGAGGTAATATTTAGCTCGGTACCATTTTTGATTTCTTTTGATTATTTGCCATTTTCGAAATCACAATTTAGAACTTATTATGGGATAAGTATAGGAGCGACATCGAGCGAAATTAGATGGACAGAGGAAGTATTAACACCTGTTGATAGGGACCCTCGGAAAGATGGACTTTCTATAAATGATAAGGAAATATTTGGAACATATCATATATATTCTGGATTAGAATTGGGATTTGACAAGGAAGAAAAAAAGTCATTTTTTGGCGGAGTAATATTTGAGATAGGAATAACACATATATTTAATAAATATAAGATATTTGCACCGCTCAATAAACAATTATCGAAGCCAAAGAAAGAATTAAAACAAGCAATAGCGATATTGCCCATATATATAAGTATGAATATGGGTATATCATTTAACTTTTATTATTAACAAAGCGAGAATGGGAGGACACCATGGAAAAAAACGTTACATTTAGACATTGCAACGGACAGCATCCGGGTTTGAACGATATGGCATTAGAATCATTAGATAAATTTCAAAAATACTATGATAAAATCATCAAAGGTGAAGTAATTTTTAATAATGAAAAAGTGAAACAGGTAGAGATAAAATTACAAATAAAAGACGCTTCATTTTTTGCCTCAGATAAGTCTGATGAATTTAAAAAAAGTTTGGCACTGGCGGCAAATAAAATGGAAAGACAGATAAAGAAACATAAATCGAAGATAATGAATAACTAAATAAAATTATAAATTAATTTGGTTGCTCTATTGTTAATTTTGAGTATATTTGTTAGATAATGAAATACAAATATTCTTAAAATCAACATTAATAGGGCAACCTTTTTTTTTGCTTATGGAAAATTTTAAAAACTTACAAATAATTAGAAAAGAGACAATTCCTACGGCATTACTTCAGCATTCTCCAGCTAAACTTGAGAATTTGAATAATGATGTTGGTTTTGAAAATAAGATAGTTACTAAACATATTCATAGACCTCAGCTTGCACTTGCTGGTTATGTTGAATTATTTAATTTTAATTGTGTTCAGTTTTTTGGGAACACGGAGATTTATTATTTAAAAAGTTTGACTAAATCAGAGCGAATTAAAAGAATAAAGAAGTTATTAGAATTTAAGATACCTTGTATTGTAATTACTAATAATCATAAGATAGACCAGGAGATTTTAGATTTGCTTTCTAAGTATGAAGTTGCTGTATTTAGAACGAAATTTGCATCTACAAAGGCTATAACTTTGCTTTCAGAGTTTTTAGATGACCAATTTATAGAGCAGGCTACTGTTCACGGTTCTTTTGTTGATGTATATGGGGTTGGAATATTACTTATTGGTAAAAGTGGGATAGGAAAAAGTGAAATTACATTGGATTTGGTAGAACGTGGTCATAGATTAGTTGCTGATGATGTAGTAATGATAAGCAAGAAGCGAGATACAACTTTAATGGGAACTGGAACAAATTTGGTTCAACATTTTATGGAAATTAGGGGTTTGGGTATAATTGATGTTCGCCAGATGTTTGGGATTCGTTCGATTAGATTTCAAAAGCGGCTTGAGTTGATTGTTGAGTTAGAGGTTTGGAGTAATAATACTGAATATACGCGGACAGGGTTGGAAAATATACCTACGGAGATTATGGGTGTGGAAATTCCTACGGTGAAGTTGCCTATATTCCCTGGTAAAAATGTTACTGTAATTACGGAAGTAATAGCGTTGAATTATTTATTAAAGACCTATGGATATAATGCGGCAGAGAAATTTTCAGAAAAGCTTACTGAGCAGATAAGACGTAAAAAAACTCCTGGAGATTTTAACGATGATAGGATTGTAAATTATATGCAGGGTGATACGGAGTAAGTATTTTAAATATGTTTTTTAAAATTATAATTTAAGAAAGGACATTTATGAAAATGTTTGTATTATTAATTGCAATGTTTAGTGCAATTAGTTTATATGGTCAAAAAAAGGACTATGTAAGTTTTGAAGCTTATCCGACAAAGACTGAGGTAAAAGCAGGTGAAACTTTCGAGATTCAGTTGTTGGTATCTAATGTTGGTAAATGGTATTTTTATTCGACTGAGATGCAGTTAAATGATGAAGGAATAGGTCCGACAGAAACATATATAGGGTTTGATGATGAGCAAATAGTAGAATTAGAAGGCGATTTGAGAGCTCCATCAGAAGCTGTTAAATATGATGATGGATTTGAGATGGATGTTAAATATTTTGGCGGGAAAGTCTCAATCATTTTAAAAGTTAAGGCGAAGCAGGATATAAACTTAGCTGAAGATAAAATTTTAGTAAATTTTTATGCTCAGTTTTGTGATAATAAAAAATGTATGCCTCCGGAAGATTTTTTTGTACCTGTAAAAAATACAATAGTAGAAAACCCACAGCCTTTGATGGCAATAACGAAAGGTAACTAAGACAAAGTTTATTAACATTAATAAGATTTTTATTTCTTAATCGTCTCTTGGAAAAAGAAAATGGAAAATACGGAAATTATATGAAAAAGCTGTTATTTATTAAATTAGTTTTATTAATTACATTTACAACAATTTTAGCACAGGCTCAGACTTGGAATAGGGATTATGTGGAATTCAAGGCATTCCCAACGAAGTCAGTAGTTAATGCTGGCGAAGAATTTGAGCTTCAGTTGAATATGGATATTATAGATTATTGGTACACGTATTCGACCGAGATGCAGTTGTCAGATGAAGGTATAGGTCCGTCTCAAACATTTATTGAGTTTAAGTCTAATGATAAAATAGAGCCGATTGGAGAAGTAATTATACCGAAACCTCAATCAAAGTATGATGAAGGTTTTGAGATGGATATAACTTATTTTAGTGGTAAGTCGCAGTTTGTATTAAAGGGTAAAGCAAAGGAAAAAATAGATTTTAGTATAGATTCGGTATTTGTAAATGTATATGCTCAGTTTTGCGACACCGTGAAATGTATGCCTCCGGAAGATTTTTTTGTTTTAGTTGAAAATTCTCCAATTTCTGAAGCTGTTGCAAGTATGGTAGGGTTTGAAAAGCCCAAAAAGGCTAAGAAAGAAATAATAACAGTAGGTGAAGGTGGAGATTCAGGAAAAGATAAAAAAGAAGATACAGGTTTAATGGCATTTTTACTTATGGCTGCTGGATTTGGTATGGCGGCATGGGTTATGCCATGTGTGTTTCCGATGATTCCTATAACTGTTAGTTTTTTCACTAAAAGGTCGGAAAAGGCTAATTCACAGGGGATTTTTGATGCTACTTTGTATTTGGTTGGGATTGTAATTACTTTTACATTGATAGGTATATTGGCTGGATTGATATTAGGACCATCGGGTGGGCAAGATATTGCTACGAATCCTTATATTAACTTTTTATTGGCAGCTGTATTTATATTGATAGCTTTTTCATTATTTGGTGCATTTGAGATACAAATACCAACTTCTTGGGTTAATAAATTAAATTTGAAAACACAGGGTTCGGGCAAGCTACCAATAATAATGATGGGTATTGTATTTTCATTGACTTCATTTGCTTGTACTGTTCCATTTGTTGCTGGTATTATGGCAAATATGGATGATAGTTTGTTAAGGCCAACTTTGGGCTTTATGACTTATTCATTGGTATTTGCATTTCCATTTTTCTTTTTTGCATTATTTCCATCTTGGATGAAGAAACTGCCAAAATCAGGTGGTTGGATGAATAATGTTAAGGTAATAATGGGATTTTTGGAACTTGCATTTGCTATTAAGTTTTTATCGAATATGGATTTGACATTGAATTTAGGTTTATTACCTCGAGATATATTCTTGTCGATATGGATTGCATGTTCAATTTTGATAGTATTTTACATTTTAGGAATGTTTAAATTAAAGATAGATTCACCTTTGGATAGTGTTGGTCCAGTTAGAGCTATGTGGGCAGTTGTGTTTATGTCTGCAACAATATATTTATTTTCAGGTTTATATGGGAAATCATTAGGGGAATTAGATGCTTTTTTACCTCCCGATGATTATGGTCAAGAATTAACATCTTCTTCAGGCTCTATGGGTGGCAGTACAAGTAATGGTGGAATGGATTTGGCAGAACATCATTGGGTAAGGTCTCTTGATGAAGGAATTGAAATAGCGAAACGAGAAAATAAGAAGATTTTTTTAGATTTTACAGGGTGGAATTGTACGAATTGTAGGTTGATGGAGAAAAAAGTATTTCCAATCAAGGATATACATAATGCATTAAATGAATTTGTATTGGTGAGGTTATACACAGATAGGCAAAATGAGGAAGAGCAAGCTAATAAACAATATCAAATGGATAAATTCAATATGGTGTCTCTCCCCTATTATGCTATTATAACTCCGGACGAAGAGGTTATAGCTACGGAAGCATTTAACAGGAATGCTAATGAGTTTTTAGATTTTTTGAATAAGGGTATTGATCACACTTTAAATTAAAAGAGATTAAATTTATTTGGTTTAATGAATTAAGAAATGGTTTATTAGACTGAATTTTTATATTAGAGTTTTTATATAAAAAGATGGTAAAGATAAATGGAATTTTCAACGATTATATTTGAAAAAAAAGATGGTTACGCTAAGCTTACTTTGAATAGACCGAGTAAATTAAATGCTTTAAATACAGAGTTATTTAATGATTTGGATAGGGCTATTACAATGATAGAGAATGATAGAGACATTCATTTGATGGTTTTAACTGGCAGTGGAGAAAAAGCATTTGCTGCTGGTGCGGACATAGTTGAATTAAACAAGTCAGATGAACGCTCTGGTAAGCATTTTTCACAACATGGATCTAAGGTAATGGAAAGAATTGCAAATATGTCAATTCCTACTATTGCGATGGTAAATGGATTTGCTTTAGGGGGCGGATGTGAACTTGCGATGTCATGTCATATAAGATTTGCATCGGATAAGGCTAGGTTTGGACAACCGGAGGTAAATTTGGGTATAATACCTGGATATGGAGGAACTCAAAGACTTTCAAGATTAGTAGGAACTGCTAAAGCAATGGAATTGAATATAAGTGGAAATATGATTAAAGCTGATGAAGCTTTAAGAATTGGTTTGGTTAATAATGTATTTAATGCTGAGGAGTTAGAAGCGGAAACTATGAAATTTGTGAACACGGTATTGAGCAAAGGACAAGTAGCAGTAAGAGCTGCAGTTGATTGTGTAATGAGTTCTGAGAAATTATCACCTGCTGAAGGGTTAGAATACGAGTCTAAGAAATTTGGGGAGGTATGTGGGAGTGAAGATTTTAGAGAAGGTACTTTAGCATTTATAGAAAAAAGAGAACCAAATTTTAAAAACAGTTAATATGTTTTTAAGGTTTACATACAATTTAATAATCATACCTATTCTTTCTTTGATACGACTTTTTTTACTATTATTTAGTAAAAAGTATAGATTGAGAGAGAATAGGTATGATTTTTTTATGAGTAAATTGGAGAGTGAGAAAGTTAAACGGCGGATTTTATTTCATTCGGCTTCGATGGGAGAGTTTGAGCAGGCAAAGCCAATTATAGAGTTGATAAAAGAGAATTATAAAGGTATAGAAATAATTGCATCGTTTTATTCTCCTTCTGGTTTAGAAAATCAATTGAATTATAATTATGTAGATTATTTCCTTTATTTGCCATTTGATAGTAGAGCTAAGATTAAATCTTTTTTTGATAGAGTTAGTCCTGATTTGGTTGTAATTGTTAGGTATGAATTTTGGTTTAACTTTATAGATGAAATAAGAAAAAGAGGACTAAAATCTATAATGGTTGGGGCTACACAGCCAAATAGCAATTATGCAACAAATCCGATAAGTAAGCCTTATTTTTTGGATACTATCAACAAAATAGGTACTATTTACTCTAACGATGATAGGTCTTTTAATTTTTATAAGGGAATATATAATAATGAATTAGTAAATTCTTTTGACCCAAGATTTGATAGGATTAACAAGAGAGTAATTGAGGCGAGTAAAAATGAAATAATTAGGAAGGAACGATTTGAGAATAAATTTGTAATAATTTTGGGTTCTTCTTGGGGGGAGGATGAGAATATATTTTTAGATATGAGAATAATGGAAAATCATAAATTAAGATTAATTTTTGTGCCTCATGAACCTACTGAAACGCATATAATGGAACTAAATAAGAAATTAGGAAAGTCAATTTTATTAAGTGAGGCACTTAAAAATGAAGAAATAATAGATGAGCATTTGATAGTTGATTCGATTGGGAAGTTGCTTAGTTTGTATTCGATAGCTGATGCAGCATATATTGGTGGTGGATTTGGGGCAGGAGTTCATTCTGTTACAGAGCCGGCAGGTTATGGTTTGGCTTTAGCAACTGGACCGAAGATGAATAATTCGCCTGATGCTGTGGAGTTGGAAAGACAGGGGGTCTTAAAAGTTATTCAAAATAGTGATGGTTTAACGGATTGGATAGATAATACTTTATTTGATGAGGATAAGAGACTAAATATAGAAAAGGGTGCTAAGGATTATATTAATAGTAGGTTGGGAAGTTCTAAGTTAGTTTATGAAGAGATTAGAATTTTTTTAGAAAGATAGAAAATTCTAAATCTAAGTTTATGATGTTTTGTCTATTGCCGAACCTGCCTTCGGGTCTTCCACCTGCATAATTTCCTCTGCCTGCTCTTCCAGTCCTATCTGGCATAGAACCAAAACTGCCTTCGTCTCCTGCAAATTCATCTGATTCAAATCTATTTCTATTATTATTTTTTCTATCAAATTCATTTAGTGTTATTGATAAATTAAGAACACTTAGATTTATAAGACTTTCATTCCAAAATTTATTTTTGTTTAAAGGAATTTTTAATTCGAAAATTAAATTATTGTTGGCATAATTGGATTTAATTTTGAAGTCATCATTGAAAAATTTAACTTCTTTTTTTGAATTTTCTATAATTATTAGATTCTCTTGATTCAAATTTTCAGTAAAGCTATCAAGGAATTTACTTTTATTTTTTCCTTTACTTGGTCTTGGGAATATAAACTCAATATCATTGGTGGAGTTATTAAGAGAAAATTTTAAACCTCTATTAATTGCTGCTTTAGCAATTCTTTTATCTTTAATAATCATTACGAAATAGAGATAATTTTTTGAATTATTGGCGTGGTAATATACATTTTCATCGCCGTATCTATTTATGTATTCGTTCCATTCTTCTATATCACCATCTATTTTAATTGTATTATCGTCTGCTATGCCATTATTTTTTATTTCAATTGATGTACAAGAGTTTAAAATAAGTATTATAGATAATATAATTAATTTTTGAAGTATAGAATTAAGTTTCATGATGAGTTTTTTGATAATTTTATTTTTAATTTTTTCAATATTTCAATATTATTATGACATAAAACGGTGTTAATAGTTTAATATTTTTTTAATTTCTATTTTATTTGAATGAATAATACGAATAAAATATAGTCCTTTATCTGTGAATTTATAATTATAACTGTTTGTTTCAAATACTTTATTTCCCAACAAATTATATATTTCTGTTTTTATGTATTTCTCAGGATTTATATTATCATTATTGATATTATTTAACTCAATACTTTTGTAGGTATGACATTCTACGAAGTTTTGAGATTGGTATCGCAAGAATGCTGGGTTATTATTGGAATTGAATTGAAATGGAAAGCCAATACCTGAGTTTTGAAATGGGATTTTGTTTGAATTGAAATATAAACTGAAAGCGTTAATATCTTGTATTTCTTTAGGTTGTGGAGTTCCTTTGATATTATTTGACAATTCATAATTGTCATTTCCAGTGAGAATATATAATCCTTTAAAAAGAGTTGAATTGGTTACTTCATTTGCTATGAAATTGGTTTTATCTCCTGCACCTGTATTCATAAATATACCATAGTTTTCGGCTCTATTTCTGAAATAGGTATTTAGTGGACCGTTGATGCCGTGTGAATTATCGACTACGATATTTTGCCCTATATTAGCTTCAAATAAATTTGCGTAAGGATAGTTTCCATGACAAACCATGTCTCCAGCTGAGTCTTCGGGTAAACTGACACCAGTCCAGTAGGGTTTTAAAGAATAATTATATGCAAAAACATTGCCGTTGGCTCCTGACTGTGTAATCATTGAGTGTCTTAGATGTTCGAAGATATTATTTAATACGAGGTTTTCTGATGATGTACTTTGAATCATAATACCATAACCCTGTCCACCGCCACCGTGGTGGTGTGCATCAAAGAAATATGAGCCAGTTACGTTGATTTTTGTACTTGACGTAATATTTATGTGAGCAAAGTTTGACATATTGCTTTTTATACATTTTACTTTGCAAATTGCTGCATATTGGAAAAGTATATTTGATGTTTGCGAATTAGTCTCTTTCAAATTATTTAAAGTTAAATTAGAGATTGAGACATGTTTAATTGGAGTTATTTCAATTAGATATGGCGTAACATTAATAAAGTAATTTCTGCGAAATTCTGTTTTAATATATGATAAAATGTTATTATTTTCATCAGTAGATGTCTCGGAATTTGTTTCTATAATTTGACCAGTTGTGCCAATTGCCCAACTGGAGAATACTATATTGGAGTCGTTGTCTCCAATCAAATAATAGCTTTCGGGTTTTAATTTGTTTATTGTTGTGATTGCTGATGACTTGAAATTAATGTCTTTAGTAATATTAATTTTATTTTTATAATTATTAATTGTTCCTTTGGCAATAATTAGATTATTTTCGTTTTCTAAGGCAAAGTTTAATATGGTTGAATTAGCATTAAATCCAATTAACTCAATGCTATCTTTTAATATAATTGGACTGGTGAATAAATAAGTACCTTCTGGAAAATAAATCTTAGCAGGTTTATTAACTAAGTTAATTAAGTCGTTTATTTTTAGGCTATTATCGGCATTTCCTTTATTGTCAAAATCAAAATCTAATACGTTGTATTCGTTTGTATAGTTAAAATCAGATTGTAAACCGGCATAATTCCAATTAACAATTCTATCACTTGGAATATCTTCTGAATATAGATGATAGCTAAATAAAATTAGAATGAATGGAAGCAAAATAATATTATTATATAAAATTTTCATATTTTTGTATGAGATATATTTAAAGTTTAGAAATAGAAATATCATAGATAAACATTTCGAATATTTTAAATATACGAAAAATTCAATAATAGATATTATCCGGGGGGATAAATGAGAATATCTGTAGTAGGTGCTGGTAAGAGTGGCAAAGAAGCTGCATTATTAGCAAAAAGATTAGGGCATAGTGTTTTTATTAGTGAAAATACAAATGCTGAGAATTATAATGAATTAATTCTTGAATTAGAAGAAGCTGGAATTGAATTTGAGTTTGGTGGTCATAGTTATGATAGGTTAGTTAATTGTGATTTGGTGGTATTATCTCCGGGTATTTCAAGAAATAGCGAATTAATTAAAAAATTAGATGCCTCTGGTATTGAAATAATTGGTGAATTGGAATTTGCTTATAGGCAATTAGGTGGAAATCCGATAATAGCAGTAACTGGAACCAATGGAAAAACGACTACAGTTAATCTAATTCATCATATATTTAAGTCTTGTGGAAAACAATCTTTCTTGGCTGGAAACATGGGAACACCGTTTTCTTCGATTGTGGACAAGGTTGAACCGAGCGATTTTATTATTTTAGAAGTTTCGAGTTATCAATTAGATAGAATAGATACCTTTACTCCTCAAATATCAATAGTTTTAAACATTACGGAAGACCATATTTCCTATCATGGAAGTTTGATGGAGTATAAAAAAGCTAAGTGGAAAATTACTGAAAATCAAAACGGAAATAATTATCTAATTTTGAATTGTGATGATTCCGAAATACAAAAAATGCTTGAGTCTGGGCGGGGACAATTTCAGACAGGGGTAGAAATCGGATTTATTACATGCAATAATACAATCACATCGAATGTGGGGACTTTTGTTCGTGATGGTATTATTTACATAAAGCAGAATAAAGATGGAAAAACAGATATTGAGGAGTTAATGCAAATTAACCAGCTCTCCCTACCGGGACAACACAATCTATATAACTCAATGGCAGCAGCAATAGCTGCGAGAGCATTTGAAATAAGAAATGAAGACATTAGGGACGCTCTTATGAGTTTTTCTGGGGTTGAGCATAGATTAGAAGAAGTTAGCTCGAAAAATGGAGTACGCTTCATTAATGATTCGAAAGCTACTAATGTAAATGCAGTTTGGTATGCATTATCGAGTTATAGCGAAAATATTATTTGGATTGCAGGCGGCAGAGGTGATAATGAATATTCCGATTTAGATGAGTTAGTAAGAGATAAAGTTAAAACGATTATATGCTTTGGAGAAGAGGCAGACTCTATATTTAATCATTTTTGTATGATTACTAAGTGTGAGAAGTTGACTTCATTGGATAAAGCTGTAAAGCAAGCATATTTTGAAGCTGAGGATGGTGATATTGTATTATTTTCTCCAGCTTGCAAGAGTTTTGATATGTTTGCAAATTTTGAACAAAGGGGTTTATATTTTAAAAATTCTGTATTATCTTTAGATGAGTGATGGTAAAGTGAGTAAAGCGAAGGGTCATATTGATTGGTTTATATTACTGCCGATAACATTTTTGATGTTGCTTAGTTTGACTTTTGTGTATTCGGCATCATTTCCTTATGCAGAGTATAAAGATATTCCTGTTACTACTTTATTTTTCAATCATTTGTGGAAGGTGTTAGCAGGAATAGTAGTTATAATAATTGTATCAAAAATAGATTACCATCTATACAGGAAGTTTTCTAAACCTATATTAATCTTTTCAATAGTACTATTGATAGCTGTATTATTTGCAGGTGAAACTACTAAAGGGGCAACTAGGTGGCTCAATTTGGGTTTTATCCGTTTGCAACCATCGGAATTAGCGAAGTTTGCAATGGTTTTGCATTTTGCTTCGATGCTTGCTTCAAAGCAAAAAACAATAAAATCTTTGGAGTTGGGATTTATGCCTTTTGTTATTTGGACTGGTATAATATTGACTTTAATAGCCTTACAACCTAATTTATCTACTCTTTTAGTAATCGGATTGATTTCGATGGCTATGATGTTTGTTGGGAATGTAAATTTGTTGCATTTGATTTCAACAGGTTTTATAGGATTGATATCTGTTGTTTTTTATGCTATTTCGGCAGACTATAGGCTTGATAGGATTAAAGCATATTTAGGAATAGATGAAAGTGGGAATGCTGCTTCTACAATATCGTATCAGTTGGATCAAGCATTATTAGCAATTGGAAATGGAGGTTGGACTGGAGTAGGTCCTGGACAATCACGTCAGTCTCATTTGTTTTTGCCTGAGTCTTATGGTGATTTTATATTTTCGATTATTGGTGAAGAAATTGGATTTTTGGGTTTACTTTTAATTCTTGTTATTTATGGAGTTATATTTTGGAGAGGGTTATCTATAGCAAAAAAAGCACCTGATAATTTTGGTTATTTTTTAGCGATAGGTATAATTATAACATTTGCTTTTTATGTATTTGTAAATGCAGGAGTCAATACTGGTATATTACCTACTACTGGAGTACCTCTTCCGTTTCTATCTTATGGAGGAACGGCAGTATTATTATATTCAGTTGCTATAGGGATATTATTAAATATTTCGGCACAGGCTGGGGTGTTTTCTTTGGACGAAGATAGTGTGGTTGATCAGGGAAGCGAGGAATTAGACGATGAGTTTAATATGGAGTCTGATTAAAAGAATATAAAAAATGAAATTATTGGAATTATATTATTAAAATAATTAAATCTATTATCGTCAATAGTGATAAGTGAATAGATTAATAGATATATTAAATTTTCGGACTTATGATGAGGATGAAAATTATACTGATAAACCTCAGATTACTGTAGGTTCTATTGTTTTGGGTGTCTTGCTTAGATTATTTATTTTACTTATTGCATCGTTATTTGTATTCAAATATTTTCCAGTTTTGTATGATAACACTTGGGTATTGCTTTTGGCAATTTGGTTTTTAGTGATATATCCTGCATATAGGGGATATACTAATTATTATAAACGTATAGACAAAATGCAGAGTTCGACTTTGTGTGGCAGCTGCAAACACTTTGAGCATAGCTCACAGCTTTGCAGGGTTTATGACGAGCATGTAAGTCAGAATCATATTCCATGTGAAGGTGATAGTTGGGAACCAAAATAATTTATTATTCAGATTTGATGAAAAAATATTATGTCAGATAAGAAGGTTATCTCTAAAGAATTGATAGAATTATATGATGAGTTACTAAGTCATTATCCTGAAATAAAAAGGAAAGGGAAAACGAGTGCATATACTTCGATGAATGGACACATGTTTTCTTTTATAGCTCCTGAGGGTTTTCTTGCATTGAGGTTATCTAAAGAAGATAAGAAAAAGTATAATAGTACAATTAATGGAGATGATGTAATTCAATATAATTCAGTAATGAATGGTTATGTTGAAATACCTGATGAGATATTTAGGGATATAGATAGGGTTAAAGTGTATTTTGAGCAAAGTTTGGATTTTGTTGGGAGTTTGAAACCTAAACCAACTAAGAAGAAGAAGTAAGTTAGATTTAATAAATTGAAATAAAAAAAACATTAGACTTAAAGAGTTTAATGTTTTTTTTTATTTATTATTTCTTAATGAAATTGCTTATGATGTTGTAATATAATAAGTTAATCATATTATATTATAGTTGCTTATTATTTATCAGCTTCTCCCATAATAGGGTCGATAGAGCCAATGATTGCAACTACATCGGAAAGCATGGAGCCTTCTACCATGTAAGCGAGTGATTGAAGATTGTTAGAGCAAGGGGCTCTTAGTTTTAATTTATAAGGTTCTCCAGTGCCGTCTGATACGAAGAAATAACCAAGTTCGCCTTTTGGAGATTCGATGGCTGTATAAACTTCGCCTTTTTCTGGAGCTGCTCCGAAGTTTATAAGCATAAAGTCTGAAATGAGTTCTTCCATTCCAGTGTAAACTTCTGTTTTTTTAGGGAGTACATATTTAGGTTCATTAGCTAATACCTCACCTTTTGGCATTTTGTCTAAGACTTGATGAATGATTTTTAAACTTTCATCGATTTCTCTTACTCTAACCATATATCTTGCCCAGCAGTCTTCTTCTGTTTGTGTGATTACATCAAAATCTAATTTGTCATAGATTAGGTATGGGTTATCTTTTCTAATGTCTTTGGTATGTCCAGAACCTCTGAGGACAGGTCCTGTTGTACCTAATGCAATTGCAACATCTTTTGGTAAAATTCCTATGCCTGCCATTCTATCAACGAAAATTCTATTTTTATGTATTAATCTTTTGAAATAATCCATTTCTGCCGGGAAGTCAGCAGCCCAATTTCTGATTTTATCTAATGTAGAGTTTGAAATATCTTGGGCAACTCCACCGATTCGGGTATAAGAAGTAGTAAATCTAACTCCTGTGATTAATTCAAAGATGTCATATAATTTTTCTCTTTCAGTAAAGGTCCAAAGCAAGATAGTTAATGCACCTACGTCCATACATGTAGCACCCATCGCCATAAGGTGAGAAGAGATTCTAGCTAATTCAGAGGTTAGCACTCTTATCCATTTTGCTCTTTCTGGAATATCAATTCCAATAGTATTCTCTATGGCAAGTGCAATACCGGTATTATTAACTAATGGTGCAAGGTAATCCAATCTATCTGTATGTGGGATAAATTCGTGGTATGTACAGTTTTCTGCTAATTTTTCATAGCCTCTATGCAGGTAGCCTAATTCTGGGACACATTTGATTATATTTTCACCGTCAAGTCTTAATAATACTCTTAATACTCCGTGAGTAGCAGGGTGCTGTGGTCCCATATTGAGAACAATATCATTATCAAGAGCGTCATCAAAAATAACTTCGGTGTCTTTGTCCATTAATTTTTGATAAATTTTTTCTTGACGTTTTTTGTTTAATTCATCTATATCAAACTGAGTATCTAAATTCATAATTTTGCTTTTTGCTTTTAATATATTATTCTTTGCAATATAATTATTATGTTGCTTATACAAAAGAAAATAGTTTTATCGTTTATAATTAACTTATTTTGATTTTTATAGTTGTTAAGTTTTTTGTGCTGGGTTATTATTTTTAAAATATTTTTTATTAGAATAAATAATTAGGTAAATTGGTGATGTTAGTTCTAAAAAATTATGGAAAGAATAAAATGAAAAAACTATTTAACAAATTATTTATAATTATATCAATTCTTTTAATAGAAAGTTTTGTTGCTCTTAATTTATATTCTGCACAGCTGGAAGTAGTATTTAATACTGAAAAGGGTGAAATCAGGATTGAATTATTTGGAGACAAGGCTCCATTGACTGTGTCTAATTTTGTTAATCTTGCTGGGAGAGGGTTTTATGATGGATTAAACTTTCATAGAGTTGTTGCGAATTTTATGATTCAAGGTGGGGACCCATTAGGTAATGGTTTTGGCGGTCCTGGATATTCATTCGAAGATGAGTTTGACCCAGCACTTAAACATGATGGACCTGGAATATTATCTATGGCGAATGCTGGAGCTAATACCAATGGTAGTCAATTTTTTATAACACATTTGGCTACTCCGGGTTTGAATAATAAACATTCTGTTTTTGGTAGAGTGATTGAGGGGCAAGATATTGTAAATTCTATTGAAGAAAATGACATAATTTTTGATTTGAAAATTTATGGTAAGGTGTATGTAGAAATGGAAAATCTTCAAGATAAGATTGATACTTGGAATGGTATTTTAGATAATAAATTTAGTAGTTTAAAACCTGCGAAACCAATTAGTGATTATCCTTTGCCGTTATCTGTTGATGATAATATAATTGGTTTAGAAATATTTCCAAATCCAGTATTAGATTATTTGAATATTAGTATTAAAAACAATCAGTATAATAGCTATCATTTACAATTATATGATGTCTATGGAAGAGAGATTTTTAGACAAGATTTGACTAATAGTGCAAATAATTTAGCTGAAATAAATTTTTCTGAATATGGGAAAGGAATTTACACATTAGCTATCAAAAATGATAGAGGAAAAACTTTATCAACTCGTAAAATTATTAAATATTGAGATTAGTTTTAATTGTAAATTTTTAGTTTCTTATTTTAGGTTTTTATTTTAGGTATTTTTAATATGGTATTTTATTTTGTTAGAGCGTGTCTAATAATAATAGAAATATCTTTTCTGGATATTGGTTTTTGAATGATGGATTTGATATTTAATTTATTTAGGGTATCTTCGACTAAGTTTTTATTATTAAAGCCTGTCATAATAACTATTGGTAAACCTTTTCTTAGCTTTTGCACTTGTTCTGCGAGTTCTAAACCGGTCATAATTGGCATAGTCATATCTGTTAGCAATAGGTCATACTTATAAGGATATTTGCTTAATTCGTTAATGACATCTTGGCCTGTGTAGAATACTTTTGTAGCATAACCCAATCCATCTAAAATTTCTTTTGTCATGTCGGCAACAACTTCATCGTCATCAACAATTAAAATGGACTCTTCTCCTTCTATAATTTCTCTTTTTTGCTCTGTTTGAATTGTTTCATAATTTTTAATTATTGGTATATAAATATTGAATGTAGTTCCTTTTCCAAGTGTACTTTCTACTTGTATTTCTCCATTATGATTTTTGATTATTCCGTGTACAACAGATAAGCCCAAACCTGTTCCTTTGTCCACTGGTTTAGTAGTATAGAATGGCTCAAAAATATGAGTAATTGTTTCTTTACTCATTCCATGTCCAGTATCTTTAACAACTAAATGGATATATTCTGTTTCTGTTAAGTTTAGTAAAAGTTTTTTTTGATTTTTGGTTAATTTGACTTGGTGCATTTTTACAGTGAGTTGTCCGCCACTGTCTTCCATAGCTTGCCAAGCATTGGTGCATAGATTAACAATTACTTGATGGAGTTGGGTTGAATCTGCTAATATCATATCGCAATAGGAATCAATCTCGCTAATTATTTCAACTGTAGAAGGGATAGACTGTCTGAGTAATTTAAGTGCTTCTTTGATAATTAGATGTAAAGCAAGAGGTTTTTTCTTTTTTTCTTTTTGTTTGCTGAAAAGCAGGATTTGTTCTACTAAATCTTTTGCTCTGGAAGATGCTATTGTAATGTTGTGGAAGTATCGGTATAGTTTATCTTTTGGGTCGAGGACAGAAGTACCTAGATCTGCGTAACCAATGATTGGAGTTAAAATATTATTAAAATCGTGTGCTATTCCGCCTGCGAGCGTACCTATTGTTTCTAATTTTTGATTATGTCTAATTTGTTTTTCTAATTCAATTTTTTCAATTTTATTTTTTCTTTTTTCTCTAATATCTTCTTTAACAGCTAAAAATCTAATTATTTTTCCATTTTCATCGAAAACGGGTGAAATAACTGCATTCTCCCAATAGAGATTACCACTCTTATTTTTATTTTGAAATTCTCCTTCCCATTTTTTTCCTGCTTTTATAGTTTTCCATAATTGTTCATACTCAGATTCAGTTTTATCTCCACTTTTTAGAATACTTGGTTTTTTGCCAATTACCTCTTCCCTACTGTATTCGCTGATTTGTTCGAACTTTCTATTTACATATTCAATTGTTCCATCTGTGTCAGTAATAATTACTGTAGCAGGGCTTTGCTCGATAGCTGTACTTAGAAGTCGTAATTCGTTTTCGGCTTTTTTCTGTTCTGTTATGTCAATATAAGTAATAATAGCATATTTAATTTCATCAATTATGACTATAGTTGCAGAGGCTGTTAAGAAAATAAATTTACCTGATTTTCTTTTGCCTTCGATAAAGTAATCACGTAACTCTCCTTTCTCTATTAACAGCAGTTTTCTTTTTTGTTGTTCTTCTTGGTCTAACCATATATTTATATCATCGTAAATACTTTTATTTATTAATTCATCTTTAGAATAGCCCACAATATCGCAGTAGCTTTTATTAACTTCAACTCTTTTTCCAGTATGAATTTCAACTATTTGCATAGCTGCGGGATTATCGTGGAAGGTGTTTAAGAAAAGTTTTTGACTATTTTCAAGTTCTATTTCTGCTAATTTTAATTTGGTGATGTCTTGTGTAGTTCCTATCAATTTATCAGGTGAATTATTTTTATAAGTAATTATACCTTTCTGGTGTAGATATTTAACAATACCATCTTTTGTATTGATTTTATGTTTCAGATTATATTCAATTTTTTCATCTAATGCTACTTGTAATTCGTCTTCAATTTTCTGTCTAAATTCAGGGAGTACATGCTCTTTAAATAATTCATAAGTTGGCATTATCTCATAGGGTTTGTATCCGAAAATTCTAAACAAATGGTCTGACCATTCTAATTCCCTTGTATTCATATCCCAAACCCAGTATCCCATGTTTCCGATTCTTTGGGCTTCATTTAATTTATCTACAGTATCTTTTAGTTTTTCACGTGCTTCATATTTTTCTGAAATATCTCTAAATACAAGTACTACACCTGTAATTTTTCCTTCATCATTAAATATGGGAGCTCCGGAATCTGCGATATGGTACTCTTTATTTTTTTTAGAAATAAGGGCGGTATGATTAGCGAGTTCGATAATTTTTTCTGTTTTTAAAACTTTTTCTGCTGGGTTTTGAGCTTTTTTTCTTGTTTTTGAGTCTATAATATTAAATACTTTATCTAGTTTTTTACCGACAGCATCTTTAAGCTTCCATTCTGTCAATTTTAAAGCTACTGGGTTCATATTAGTAATATTAGTATTAGTATCGGTTGTGATAACTGCATCACCTATTGAATTTAAAGTAGTTCTTAGATTTTCTTCTTTTTCGCGTAATTGATTAGTTGTTTCTATTCTATAAGTAACGTCTCTATCTACTCCTTGGAAACCTATTAGTTGGTTATTATCATCAAAGTTTGGAACTGCGGTTGATTCGAGATAAACATAATTGCCATTTTTATGTTTCCATCTGATAACGATATTTGTCCAGCCTACTTTCTTTTTTTTCCATTTTTTAAATTCATTTTGTATGGAGTATCTGTCCTCTGGATGCATTAACTCTAAAGCTGATTTGCCTATGATATCGCCTATTTCGTAACCTAAAATTGTTTTTATGGCAGAGTTTGAAAATGAAATATTTGTATCTATGTTTATTCGCCAAATCCAATCTTTTGATGAATCAAAAATTGCTGTAATACTTCTTTGATATTCATTAGCTATCTTTTCAGTATTTATACGCTGGGAAATATCTCTTAGTGCAGTAACTCTTACAGTTACTCCTAAGTAATGTGCTTCCCTACCATGTATTTCTGCGGGAAAAGTTGAACCATTTTTTTTCAAAGCATTAGCTTGATATGCTTTATCATAGCCAATCATAATATTCTTTTTAACAATGCTTCTATCTTTTTCTGCAATCCAGTCTATTGCGTTTTTGCCAATAGCCTCATCGTCTGAATATCCAAATAAGTCAGCAGCGGTTTTATTTTGACCAATACAAATTCCATTTTTTGAAATAAAAATAGCTTCAAAAGAGGCTTCTGACAGAGCTTTGTATTTTTCTTCTGATAGTGCTAATTGGTTTTCAATATTTTGGCGTAATAGTTCGGAAGTAATTCTATCTGCAAAAACATTTAGTGTTGATTTGGCAAGTTCTTCATTATCAACTGGTGAGTTTTTTAGAAGAACTATTATTCCAATTCGGTTTCCTTTTTTATCATTAATTGGAGCTCCTAAATAGCCATCAATTTTCATTTCAACTAATAGTTCATCTTCTGGAAAAAACTTTTGAACGTTTTTAGAATAACAACAAATACCATGTTTCAAGACATCAGAACAAGGTGTGTTTTCCAAATCATAATAAAAAGATTTTAATTTTTTACCTTTGCCATAGCCGGCTATGACTTTAACTTTATTATTATATATTTCACCTACATATGCATAATCTAAATTTAGTTTTTTTGTTAGGTATGAGCTGATATTTTCGAAGTATTCTTTTCCTGTTAAAGCAGAAAATCTTTTACTAATATTGTTTAATAAATCCATAGCAATACTTCTGTTAGATATATCTTTTACAATTACATAAGAATACTCTTCCCCTCTGAATGGAAAAGTAGAAACTTGAAATTCTATATTAAATTTGGTTCCGTCTTTTTTTAGTCCAATAGTTTCATAAACTTGTTCTACTTCTTCCCTTTTTGCCCTTGCGTTTATGTTTTTTAAAATTCTTTTATGTTCAGATGATGCAATACAATTAATAATTGGAAAACCAATTAGTTCTTTTTCAGTGTAGCCAAATAAGTCAATATAACTTGGATTAGCAAGAATATGAATGCCGTTTTTAGACACAACAATAGCATCACGAGAATTTTGGAAAACAACATTTAAGTTAATTTCATTTTCTGCGATTGGTTCTAAGTCTAATTCTTCTTTGATTTTTAATTTTTTTAAAGTTGCTATTTCGTCTTTAAGTCTATTAATTTCATCAAGAAGTTGCTTTTTTGAACTTTTATTATCAGGCATAAATAGGACCTTTCTTTTTTTTCTATAAAGATAAAAAACTTCGAGTTTTGCTATTTGATATTAATATTATTTTTTTAACTACTCCATAAATTATAAAAAAATATTCATTTTTGAAAGTAGTTTTTATTTTATTGTAAAATTTTATTAATATTTATTAATAATTAGAGTAGTAAAAACTAAAATAATTTAAAGAAAATATTGCTTATTAGTTGATATATTTAGATGTAGAAAAATAAATATTGAGTATTGAATATTTTTTTTATATATTTAAGGGTTGAAAGAATAAAATAAAAAAAGAGGGATTAAAATGGACAATGTAATATTTGCAGTTATAGCAATTTCTTTGATAGTAATTTTGCCAACTTTTATATTATTAAACAAATATAAAGGGAAAACGCAAGCTAATGATAAAACAGATGTTAACCATAGAAAACATAAGCATAAAAAACACAAAAAGAAACATTAAGAGTTTGTATAAGGTTTTTAATTAAATGGCTATGTAGCATCATAAGAATGTAAATTATTTATAGGATTTATTTTTTTAAATAAATGGATAAAACGACAGTATTGTTTGTTGAAAAGTTGTAATAATACTAAGCAAATAATGGCTTATATTTTCGTATATTGCTAAATGAAAAGTTGTAAATATCATAAGGAATATAAACCATGACAGTAGGCGTTTTGTTGGCAGGAAGTGGAGTTTATGATGGCTCAGAAATACATGAAGCAACATTTACTTTATTGGCATTAGAACAGAATGGATTTGAATATGTTTGTTTTGCTCCGGATAAAAAGCAACACCATGTGATAAACCATCTGACTGGTGAAGAGATGGACGAAAGTAGGAACGTATTAGTAGAGTCAGCAAGGATAGCGAGGGGGAATATTCAGTCAATAAGTAAAGTAAAATTAAAAATGTTAGACGGTTTGGTTATACCTGGTGGTTTTGGTCCGGCGAAAAATATAACTTCGTGGGCATTTGATGGACCGAGTGGTGAAATAGACGAGGACTCAAAACGAGTAATTGTAGATATGGTGGCTGAGGGTAAACCTGTTGCAGCACTTTGTATGTCCCCAACTGTTATAGCAAAAGCATTTGAAGGAACTGGCTTGCAATTATCTTTGACGGTAGGCACGGTAGATGAACCAAGTCCTTATGACATACAAGAAGTTGCAGATGGCATGGATTCGATAGGTGCTAAAGCTGAGATGAAAACAATCAATGAAATTTGTATAGATGAAGATAATAAGATAATCACAGCACCTTGTTATATGATGGATGCAACGATTGAAGAAGTCTATAATAATGCTAAGATGGCAGTGGACAAACTCTGTGAAATGGTTAAAGAAAACAACGAATAAAGTATAGAATGATATGAAGTTAGAAAATTTGAGCAACTCGACCGGTGGATTTGAAAATATGAATGGTATGATGGCATTAGATTCGGTGATAGAAAAACTTGCTATGAATTCAAATTTAAAGGATTCGTATATTGAGTCGCAAATTAAAAAAAGTTGGTCAGAAATATTGGGAGAAATACCTGCTAAGCATATTAATATTAGTAGGTTAAAAGAAAATATACTTTATCTTTACACAAATTCTTCTACTTGGCGAACTGAATTAAGGCTGAGGGAAAAAGAAATTATTAAAGATATTAATAATCTTATCAAAGAAAGTAAGATAGAATCAATTATCGTAAGATAAATTATAAAATTAGAAAATAAAAATAATAAAGGTTTCAATGGAAGACAATAATAAACAAAATCTAAATCCTGAGTATAGTGAAGGTAGTATTAAAGTATTAGAGGGGTTAGAAGCGGTAAGAAAAAGACCTGCGATGTATATTGGTGATGTGGGTGATAGAGGCTTGCACCATTTGATAAATGAGGTGGTGGACAACTCGATTGATGAAGCATTAGCGGGGTATTGTAGTCAAATTATTGTAACTCTGCATGAAGATGGTTCTTGTTCGGTGCGTGATGATGGACGTGGTATTCCTACTGGTCCACACCCTGTACAAAAAATATCTACATTGCAGGTAGTATTATGTACTTTGCATGCAGGTGGTAAGTTTGATAAGAATACATATAAAGTATCAGGTGGACTTCATGGTGTTGGTGTTTCTTGTGTAAACGCATTATCATCTAAGTTAGTAGCTACTATTAAACGAGAAGGAAAAATATTCCGTCAAGAATTTGCAAAGGGAGACCCGGTAGGTGATGTTGAGGTTATAGGCGAAACTGATGAAACAGGGACAGAAATAAGGTTTTATCCAGATGATACAATTTTTAAAACTGTTAATTTTAGATTTGAAAGAACATCTGAGCGTTTACGAGAGCTTGCATTTTTGAACTCAACAGTAACAATAAAATTTATTGAAGAAAAAGAAAATTACGAGGAAGTTTTTCATTATGAAGGTGGCTTAGTTGATTTTGTAAAATATGCAGATGAAAATTTGATGACTTTAGTTCCACCGATTTCAATTAGTGGAGAAGGGGAATTAGATGATAATTCTATTATGGAGTTAGATGTATGTTTTTCTTATAATAATTCTTATGGAGAAAACTTATTATCTTATGTAAATAATATTAACACTATCGAAGGTGGTACTCACGTAAGTGGGTTTAAAGCATCACTTACGAGAGCACTGAATAATTATGCTAATAATGACTCAAAAATTAGTCGTGGATTAAAAGTAAAGCTGACAGGAGATGATTTTAAGGAAGGGTTGACAGCAGTACTTTCTGTGAAGGTAGCAGAACCACAATTTGAGGGACAGACTAAAACCAAATTAGGTAATAGTGATGTAGAGTCAATAGTTCGTTCAATAGTTAAAGAGAAATTAGAGATATATCTTGACGCAAATCCTAAAATCGGTCAAAGGATAATAGAAAAAGCAGTTTTGGCAGCAGAAGCGAGAATAGCAGCTAAGAAATCGCGCGAGATGGTAAGAAGAAAAAATGCGATGGATACTTCAACTTTGCCTGGTAAATTAGCAGATTGTTCGATGAAGTCTCCGGAGGATACTGAAGTATATTTGGTAGAGGGAGATTCTGCGGGTGGCTCAGCTAAGCAAGGAAGAGATAGGAGATTTCAGGCGATTTTGCCATTACGTGGTAAAGTATTGAATGTACAAAAAGCACGGTTGACCAAAATTTTAGAAAATGAAGAGATTAAAACGATATTCTTAGCGATAGGCGCTGGGTTTGGAGATGATTTAGATGCAGAAAAAACAAGATATGGAAAAATAATATTAATGGCCGATGCTGACGTTGATGGTTCTCACATTAGAACATTATTATTGACTTTATTTTTTGTTTATATGCGTGATATTATATATGCCGGTAAGCTGTATATAGCCCAACCACCACTTTATAAATTAAAGAAAGGCAAACAAGAATATTATGCTTATAATGAAAAAGAGAGAAAAGAAATAATAGATAGAATAAGGAAAGATAGTCCGAAATCAAAAAAATCTGATAAGAAAGATGCAAATAAAGATGATAGTGGTGAAACGAAGATTGATGGGATTACGATTTCTCGATTTAAAGGTCTTGGGGAAATGAATCCTGAGCAATTATGGGAAACTACTATGAATCCGGAAACGAGGACACTTCTTCAAGTAACTATTGAAGATGCTGCTCATGCTTCGAAAGTATTCCAAACACTTATGGGCGATAAAGTTGAACCGAGAAGGGAGTTTATAGAGAAAAATGCACAATATGTTAAAAATCTTGATGTTTAATTTTTTTAAAAATAGTATTAGAATTTATTGAGTTTACCATTACATAATACTTCTATAAAGAAAATTGCGATAGTAGATGACGAGCCTGATATTTTGGAGTTAATCTCTGTAAATTTAGTAAGGTCTGGGTTTAAAACTAAAGAATTTCTTTCTGGTGAAGATTTTTTTAAATATATAAAAAATAAGTCTATTGATTTATTGATTTTAGATGTTATGCTCCCCGACTCAGATGGGTTTGAAATAATAAAATATCTCAAAAATAAGGAGGAATACTTATCTATTCCTGTTATAATGCTAACTGCTCGTGGGACTGAATCTGAAAAAATATTAGGTTTGGAGCTTGGAGCAGATGATTATATAACTAAGCCGTTTTCGCCAAGAGAATTGGTGGCACGCGTTAAGGCTGTGTTGCGAAGAAATAATAATGAAGTGAAAGAAGAAATAATTGAAATTACTGAGGATTTACATATTGATTTGCAAAAGTATCAAGTTTTTTTGGAAAATAAGAAAGTTGATTTAACAACATCAGAGTTTAAAATATTAAAATTACTATCTAAAAAAATTGGTTGGGTTTATTCTCGAGACCAAATTTTAGAAACTTTAGATGCTTATGATAAAGGTGTATTAGATAGAACTGTTGATGTTCATATTAAAAATTTAAGAGAAAAATTGAAGCAGTATGGCAAATTGATAAAAAATATTAGAGGAGTTGGTTATAAAATTGATATAGATTGAATTAATATTCGTTCTTAACTAAAATTTGGTTTAAGATTAAAAATAACAGAACTCTAGTCTCTAAGGTAAGATTTGAAAAGATTATTTACAAAAATATATTTAACTTATGTATTGTTATTATTAGTAGTAGCAAGCATAATGGGAGTATATTATTATAATTTACTTATCGAAAATTATCAAGAACGATTGGAGGACAATCTAACTAATATAAATTATATTCTACAAGAGAAATTTAAAAGTGTTTATAAAGGTTATAATAATGAATTAACATATTTTTTAGATGAACAAGGAGATACTTTTAAATATAGAATTACTATTGTTGATATGAATGGTGTTGTAAGGGCAGATTCTCATGAGGATTATAAAAAAATGAGTAATCATAATTCACGTCCGGAAATTCAAAAGGCATTAAATAATGAAAAAGGGTTTATAAAGAGATATTCTAATACTTTAAATAGAGAAATGTTATATTTGGCATTACCTTTAAAACATCCAAATGGGAATAGTAAAGCAATTTTAAGGATAAGCTCTGATACTGATAGGATGTCTGCTGTTCTAAAAGCTTTAAATCTTGAATTAGTAACGTTTACAGTATTTATATTATTAATATCTTTCGTTATTTCATATTATTTGACTAAAAAAATTGTTTCTCCATTGGAGCAACTTTCTATGGCTTCGAGGTTAATTTCTAAGGGAGATTTTAATATAAGTTTAGATACGAAAGGGAATGATGAGCTTAATAATTTAAAAGATAGTTTTAATATAATGGCAGGAAAGCTAAATGATTTATTTTCTAAAGTATCGAGTCAAAAAGATGAGTTGAATACTATAATTTCTTCGATTGATGAGGCTTTGGTAGTAATTGATTATTCACAAGAAATAGTATATTCCAATGATTCATTTAATCAAATGATTATAAATAATCCAGATTATAAAAGTAATTTAATTTATCATTTGAATGAAAATTCTGATAGTTCTGTAGATGAAATATTAAAAAATGTTAAATTATTTGATAAGTCACTTACTTTTAATTTTAGTTTAGAAGACAGATATTATTTGGTTGCTGCATACAATATAAAATCAAAAAATGAAATTGTATTGTTATTCCACAATATGACTGAAATGAAAAAGCTTGAAAAAATAAAAAGGGATTTTGTAATTAATGTTTCGCATGAACTAAGAACGCCACTAACTTCTATTAGTGGATTTATTGAAATGTTGGAATTAGAATTTAGTAATAATGAAGATGGAAAAAAATATGTTGATATAATAAATCGGAATACAAATAGGCTTATTTCATTGGTAAATGATTTATTAGTTTTAGCTGAAGTTGAGAACCCAAATGAGATTAATTTGGATTATGAAAAATTTGATATAGTTGAAGTTCTTGAAAATGTTTTAAAAATGTTTGAAAATAAGATAGAGAGCAAAGCATTAGATTTAAAATTGGATATAGAAAATAATATTTCGAAAATCAATGCTGATAGAAATAAAATTGAACAGTTATTTGTAAATTTAATTAGTAATGCTATAAAATATACTAATAAAGGAAGAATTGAGATTATATTAAATCAGAAAGGGAATTATATTTTCATTGAAATTAAAGATACTGGGATTGGTATTCCAGAGAAAGATTTGAATCGAATATTTGAACGATTTTATATGGTAGATAAATCAAGGTCAAGAATGATTGGTTCAACTGGATTGGGATTATCGATTGTAAAACATATAGTAAACTCCCACAACGGAGAAATAAGTATTAGTTCTCGGTTAGAAGAAGGAACAAATGTCATGGTCAAGTTACCTTTGAATAAAAATCAATTAAGTGTTTTAAATAGTCAAAAGAGCTGAATGTTTGTAAAAATTCTTTGATAATTAAAATAATATTGCATAATATTGAATAATTAGATGAATTACTTTTATTATTGAATAATATTAAATGGCAAAAAAAGATAAAAAATTATCGAATGAAGAAGATTTTGAATCAGTTAGACAGATATTAGCTGGTGATTCATCTGCTTTTGCTAATATTCAGAATAAATATCAAGGAAAGATTGCTGCATTAATAAGGAGAATGATTAAAAATCCTGATGATGTGGAGGATTTGACTCAGGAAACATTTATTAAGGCATATAATGCACTGCCTAAATTTCAATTTGGATACTCTTTTTCAGCTTGGATTTATAGGATTGCTTCGAATAATTGTATTGATTTTTTAAGAAAAAGAAGATTTCATACAATATCGATAGACCAGCCATTAGGGGACCCTGAAGATGATAATTTTTTTGAAATTGAGGATAATACTTATATCCCAGATTTAGATGTGTTGTCAAATGAAAAAAAACAAATTATCAATGATGCAATTAAAGAACTTCCTGATAACTATCGAGAAATAATAGAGTTAAGACATAAAGGCGAGATGGATTATAAAGAAATTTCTGCAAAATTGGATTTACCTCTTGGCACAGTAAAAGCTCATCTATTTAGAGCGAGGAAAATATTATTAGAAGCATTAAAAAATAATGCTCATATATTAAGAGATAATTTTTAGCAATTTATTTTTTTTAATATTTAATTTTTATACTGAATATTTAATGTTCTAGTCCTGTAACTTCTCCAGTTTCTGTATTAATATCAATATCCATATATGAAGGTCGAGTAGCAAGTCCAGGCATTGTGCTAATTGAACCAGTTAGAGGATATATGAAACCAGCTCCAACACTTGCTCTTACTTCTGTAATTGGCAAAGTAAATCCATTTTTTACACTTTTAATATTAGGGTCGTGGCTCAAGCTCAAAGGTGTTTTAGCCATACAAATTGGGATTTTATCAAATCCGAGTTTAGTAAATTCTGCAATTTGACTTTCTGCTTTTTCTGTATATGATATGTCTGTAGCTCCATACATTTCTGTTGCAATAGTTCTAATTTTTTCTTTTATCGGTAAATCTAACTCATATAAATATCTAAATTTTGAACTATTACTTTGATTCGATTCTAAGGATTCAATTACTTTTTTAGCTAATTTTTCGGCACCTTTTCCGCCATTAACGAAGTGAGTAGTTCCGATGGCATCTATAGCACCTGTTTTTAGAGAGTAATCTTTTATAATTTTTATTTCATTTTCTGTATCTTCTGGGAATTGGTTTATTGCAACTATCACATTCACGCCGTATTTTTTTGCGTTTGTGATATGAGTTCCTAAGTTTTCTAATCCTTTTTCTAATAGATCTAAGTTTTCCGAAGTATAAACTGGGTCTATATTTCCTGGCATTACTTTAGGTCCTCCCCCATGAGATTTTAAGGCTCTCACAGTTGCAACTAATACAACTAAATCTGGCTTTAGCCCAGAATATCTACATTTGATATTCATAAATTTTTCCATACCCATATCTGCAGCAAATCCGGCTTCTGTTACTACATAATCTGCTAATTTCAACGCTATTTTATCGGCTATTATAGATGAATTTCCGTGTGCTATGTTAGCGAATGGTCCTGCGTGGATTAGTACTGGTTGGTGTTCTAATGATTGGACTAATGTTGGCTTTATGGTATCAATTAACAGTGCTGCAACGGCTCCTGCTACTCTTAAGTCTTCTAATGTTACTGGACTTCCGTCGTGAGATTGGGCAATCATAGCTCTACCAATTCTTTCTCTTAGGTCTTTGAGGTCAGTAGCAAGTGCAAGAATTGCCATTAATTCGCTAGCAACTGTTAGGTCGAATGCTGTGTTTCTTGGGAATACGGGATTATGACTACCATCTTTTAACTTGCTATCGTTATTCCCTATATTAATATCTCTTAGACTTCTATCACATACATCTAACACTCTGTTCCAAATTATAGATTCGGGGTTAATATCAAGTCTTTTATTGATTCCTCTGGAGGCTAATGCCTCATCAGATTGCCTTGTTTCGTGATACATACGCGTATCGAGGGCAGCCATTGCAAGATTATGAGCTGCACTTATTGCGTGGATATCACCAGTTAATCCAAGATTAATTTCATCGACAGGGATTGCCAAGGCTTTTCCACCACCTGCTCCCCCACCTTTGATATTAAATGTGGGTGCCATACTTGGCTGACGAATACATGCAAATACTTTTTTATTACACTCTGAGCCGAGAGCTTGCGTTAGTCCTAAAACGGTTGTGGTTTTGCCCTCGCCCAATGGAGTGGGAGTTATAGCAGTAACTAATATGTATTTACCGTTTTCATTATTATTAATTCTGTCTAAAATATCAAGTTTAATTTTGGCTTTTGCGTTGCCATAAGTAATTAGTTCATTGTGATTTATGCCGGCATCTATGGCAACATCTTTTATATTTTTCATAATTTTATAATTCTGGATTGGTTTTAATATTATATTGTTCTAATATAGTGATTAAATGTGGAATAAACAATATAAATAGTAATAATAAAGTGAAAAAAAATGATTAATTTTGCAAGATTGTTTTGGAATATTAATATTTATTTATCATTTCAGCGATTGATAATTATTATAATAAAAAGATGGGATAAAAATGAAAAAAGCTCTTATTATGCTCGAAAATGGATACTATGACTATGGATATTGTTTTTCATCGAGTGGGACTACGTATGCAGAGTTTGTTTTTAATACAGCAATGACTGGTTATGAAGAGATAATGACTGATCCTTCTTACAAAGGACAGGCAGTTTTATTTACTTATCCATTAGTTGGAAATTATGGGATTACTACAAAAGATTTTCAGTCTAAGAAAATACATGCTTCTGCTATGATAATTAGAGAATATTCAAAAAATTATTCGAACTTCAGGGCGGAAAAGAGTTTAGCAGATTTTTTAGAAAGTAGTGATATAATTGGTGTTGAGGGAGTTGATACTCGTGCGTTGACAAAACAAATTAGAACGGCAGGAGCAATGAAAGGAGGGATTTCAACAGAAATATTAGACCCAGAAGAATTTATAAAGAAAATTAAAGAATCCGAATCAATTTCAGATACCGATATGTATAAAACTGTGATTGAAGATAAAATAGAGTTTTTTGATGGAATAAAAGAAAGCAATATTAATGTATTGGCTATAGATTTTGGTATTAAATCGAATATAATAAAAGACTTACAAAAAAAATATCATAAAATATTTTTAGTTCCATTTGACGATAATTTTGAGAAGAATATAGATAGTTTGGACTATCAAGTTGTATTTTTGTCTAATGGTCCTGGGGACCCAAGGATAGTAAAAAATATAGATAAATACTTGCATAAGTTCATTGATGAGAAAAAATCAATAATTGGAATATGTTTTGGACATCAATTGATTGGTCAGGCATTCGGCTTGGAAACATTTAAAATGCCTTTTGGACATCATGGTGGCAATCATCCGGTAAAATATTATCCAGATGGGAAAGTTTATATTACCTCTCAAAATCACAATTATGCGATTACTAAAGAAAGTATTGAGGCATCAAAGGAATGGGATATATTATGGGAGAATTTATTTGACAATACGGTTGCTGGAATGAGACATAAGACACTTCCTATATGCTGTGTTCAATATCATCCGGAGGCATCACCGGGGCCGAATGAATCAAATTCGAGGGTATTTGAGGATTTCTATGAAACTGCTTTAAAGTCAGTTCAATAGTAAAATATATATTTAATGAGAAGTGGAAATAAATTATAAATAGATTGTTTATTTTTTATCAATAGCGTCCTAAATAAATTATAGACATAGTAATCCCTATTGATTTTGTGTAAAAATCAATAATTTTTTACTTATTGGAAAAAAGAACCCCCTGTATGAATATGTCTGGTGGTGATTTGCCACT
>Ga0209692_10000696_pt1 | contig 65059 bp, 53 predicted proteins | sample tdDd472_FD_187129 | JGI IMG/M metagenome (GOLD analysis project Ga0209692, IMG submission 187129) | Marine sediment microbial communities from the Atlantic coast under amendment with organic carbon and nitrate - tdDd47.2 (SPAdes)... | ecosystem: Environmental > Aquatic > Marine > Coastal >... | reverse complement strand
ATCAAGGGTACCATTAAGATCCGTATTTGTAGCTACAGTAAGATCAGCACCGGTTACATCTACACCCGCATTTGCATCAAGATTACCATCGAAGTTAGCGGCTTCATCCACATCAAGTGTGCCTAATACACTGGTAGAAATGGTTGGCGATGATAATGTTATCGTTCCATCCGCATTAAAATCACCAGTTGTTGTAATATCATCTCCGACATTGGAAGGACTTAATATTCCAAGAATATCGTCGCGATCCCAATAGCCTATTGTTCCCGAGGTAGGAGGAGTTGTTGTTAACACACTTCCAGCATTTGTATAGACACCTGAATTTGCAGCAAGTCCACTCAAGTAAACGCTTACAAACTCAGGAGTTGCTCCAGCGTGAATGTTTTGAGGTGCAGAAAGCGTAATGCTTCCATCGCCATTGGTTACATTAATTTGATTAAGCGTTCCGGTTAAAGTTGTTCTGGTTAATGATCCTGCTGAATTACCAATAAGCAATTGTCCATTTGTAAAAGTACTTTGTCCTGTACCGCCGTTAACCGTTTGTAAGATACCAGAAGTTGCAGGTAATGTAGATAGTGTTAACCATTCTGGAGCTCCAGTAGCGGAGGTGGTTAATATAGCTCCAGTTGTAGCACTTGGAGCAAGTAAATTAACGGCTCCAGCATCATTTCCATATATTAAATTATTTGCTGTAATAGAAGATAATCCCGTTCCACCATAAGGAACTTCAATAATGTTAGCTTGCCATGTACCTGTAGTTACTGTCCCTAATGTGGTAATGGAGGCTTGTCCCACATAAGTATTTGCAATATCAATAATAGGATTGGCAACATCAGTTTTGTCAATTGTTATGCGGTCGGCTGTTCCAAAAATATCATTAATACCAACATTTCCCGAGAATAATACTCTCCATGTTGTATTTGCTAGATCGTAGATATTAAGTTTATCGGTTGTTGTGTTATAAATAATTAGCCCATTTGCTGGATTTCCACCATTAATAAGATCACGCTCTCCTTGGGTCATTCTTGGGACTAAAAATCCTCTTTGAGTTGAACGTAACTCTAGTATAGACGAAGCATCCGGAACAATGGATATTTCGCTGATTCCAACTCCCTGGGCAAATACTTTTTGCCCACTCAGCACCAGGAATAGTGCAATTATTGTTAATACTAGTTTTAACTGAAAGATACTTTTCAATCTATCAATTTGCCACCTAGGTACATTAGGTGCTCCTGTAGATGTTTTAACTATTGTATCCATATCTAAACCTCCTTGATTTTTCATTGTCAATAATCTTATAACAATAATTAGGTAATTTCTGCAATTTAAATTCATAAGCTCTAAGATCAAATATCACATGAATATCAGATGTTTGAACGTATAAATTATAATTTAATGAGAAATTTAAGAATTCCCGTGTTTTATATTTTGTTAGAAAGAAGACACTACAAAGTTTAGTCAACGTATAGGCAATACTCTGACTAAAGCTCTTCCCCTTTATTTTTAGCAAGTTATGCATTGAATAAATGGAAATGCGATATTTATTAAGGTTAATCCTCACTTTAATTTAATAATCCTAAATTAATAGGAATTACATATAATAATATTTTTAATTCTTCTTTATAAAAATTGCGAAATTATAACAGCTGTTAATAAAATGTTTGTAAAATCGCATAATCTAAACGAAACCTTATAAAATTAGTTAAATATCAATACGCTGGCAAAATTTTCATATCTTTTTTTGATTAATCACATGCTATCAGATTTAGCTCAACCATTTTTGTTAAATAAATTAAATATCAGCAACTTAAATCTTAAAATTGTACGTAAATATGCTATAAAAAGTTTTAAACATTACAGGTAAAATATTTTAATCGGGTAGTTTATTACTTAAATTGTATAAAAATGATCGAAAACATAAGGTAGATAGACAAATTATTTTTTATTAATTTAGAACGATTTTATAACGGAAAAAATATTGATTATGGTAAAATATAAAAGAGTATTATTAAAACTTAGTGGTGAATCTTTAATGGGAAATGCAGGCTATGGTATCGAAGCTGAAAGGCTTAATGAATATGCAGAACAAATTAAGGAATTGCTGGAGGCTGGAACACAAGTTGGAATTGTAATAGGAGGAGGAAATATTTTCAGAGGATTATCTGGAGTTACAAGTGGATTCGATCGAGTGAAAGGTGACCAGATGGGAATGTTAGCTACTGTAATTAATAGTTTGGCATTACATTCAGCTCTTGACAATATTGGAGTAAAATCTATTGTATACACTGCGATTCGTATGGAACCTGTAGGAGAATTGTATAATAGAGATAAAGTTGTAAAAAATCTTATAAAGGGAAAAGTTGCCATTTTATCGGGTGGAACAGGAAATCCATTTTTTACAACTGATACTGCATCTGCATTAAGAGCTGTTGAGATAGGAGCTGATATTATTTTAAAAGGAACACGTGTTGATGGCGTATATTCTACTGATCCTGAGAAAGATCCTAAAGCAACAAGGTACAATCAAATATCTTTTAATGAAGTTATTAATAAAGAGTTAAATGTGATGGATTTAACGGCATTTACAATGTGTAAAGAAAATAATTTGCCCATATACGTATTTGACATGAATAAAAAAGGCAATTTATTAAAAGTTATTCATGGTGAAGATATAGGAACTCTAATAAGTAAGTAAACATTGGTTGCATATAATAGCTGCAGAACTTTGGCATTTCCATTTTTTTTATAAATTTGTTGTGAACATTGAAAAATCAAACCCTAAAATTTAAAAGTCATGACTGAAGATGTTGAATTTATTATAGATGAGTCCAAAGAACGAATGGATAAAGCTCTTGATCATCTGGAAGTAGAACTTGGAACTTTACGTGCTGGAAAAGCAAATCCGCGTATGCTTGATACCGTAATGGTTGATTATTACGGAACCCCAACACCAATAAGTCAGGTTGCAAATATAGGAACTCCAGATGCGAAAACAATTGCTATTCAGCCTTGGGAAAAAACAATGGTTGAACCTATAGAAAGAGCTATTATAAATTCAAATCTAGGATTTGCACCATCGAATAATGGTGAAATGATTAGGATAAATATTCCTGCTTTAACTGAAGAGCGTAGATTAACTCTAGTAAAGCAAGTAAATGCAGAAGGAGAAAACGCTAAAATTAGTTTACGAAGTAGTAGAAAAGATGCCAATGATGATATTAAGAAATTAGAGAAAGATGGTTTGTCAGAGGATGAAGCTAAAACTGCTGTTGATACTATTCAAAAACAAACTGATCAATATAGTGAAAAAGTTGAGCAGATTGTAAAAGCAAAAGAAGAGGATATAATGAAAATATAATTCAGTCAATAAATTATATTACAAAAGCAGCCTTAATAAGCTGCTTTTTTTATTTTAGGAAATAAATTTAAATCTGATATTTACTAATGCATTATCCTGCTGTAGACAATTGATTTAAATGTTTATTCAGAATTGAAAGTAATTTTTTTGGTTTAACAGGTTTAATTAAATAATCATTCATTCCAGATTCAAGTCCTTTATCAATATCTCCAGGCATTGCATAAGCTGATTGGGATATTATTGGAATTTCTTGCTTTATTTTTTTAATTCTACGAGTAGCTTCGTAACCATCCATTACCGGCATTTTAATATCCATTATTATTATGTCAACATTATTATTTTGTAAAATAATGTCTACGGCTTCTTTACCGTTAACCGCTTTTAGGATTTTTGCTTTTGTTGTTTTTAATACCTCTTCAATATAAATAAAGTTTGCAGGTTCATCTTCTGCAACTAAAATTGTTTTTTCTTGCCAATTATAAGATTCATCTAAATTAATTATTTTTTTTGTGTTTTCACTATTTTCAATCTGCTCAAAAGGAAGTGTAAAATAGAAAGTAGATCCAACTTCAGGTACAGACTCAACCCATATCTTTCCTCCTAATAATTCTACAATACTTTTTGAAATTGCAAGACCTAATCCGGCTCCTCTATAAAGCCTTACATCATCATCTTCTATTTTAATAAATCTGTTAAAAACTAAATCTTTTTTATCTTGATCCATTCCAAGACCTGTGTCTTTTACGTAAAAAAGTAATTCTTTTTTATTTTTGAATTCATAACCAAATTCAATAAAACCGTCTTCTGTAAATTTTAAAGCATTATCAATTAAATTAATAAATACCTGATTTAATCTTAAAGGATCAGTTTTGATTGTAATATTTTGTTCAGTTACATTTTCATTGATTCTAATATCAATATTTTCTTTGTCTTTTTGTTTTCTTATTTCAAGAAAAGATTGCTTTAAATCAGTTAAAGATGAGTTTATATTACATTTCTTTTTATTGATTTTTAATTGTCCTGCTTCTATTTTTGAAATATCAATAATATCATCAATTAACTGAAGTAAATTATTACCACTATTATTGATTAGTTTAATAAAATTCTCTTTTTCTTCAGGAGCAACTTCAGAGTCAGGCATTGTTAAGAGCTCAGTAAAACCCAGAATGGCATTCATTGGAGTTCTTATTTCGTGCGACATATTTGCCAAGAAAGCAGATTTTAAATGATCGCTTTCTTCAGCTCTTTCTTTTTCTTTTTGTAGTTTCTTTTCTGCTTCGTCTCTGGCAGCTTCTTTAATCAAAATTTGATGAAGCATATTATTGAAATCCTCATAAAGAATTCCAATTTCGTCATTGCTATTTTTGTTTAATTGAATATTATAATTGCCTTCGCTTGAAATTTTCCGTGTTAATTTTGAGAGCTCAAGTATAGGTTGAGAAATAGGTTTTTGAAATCTATTTGCAAGTAAAAAAGAGAGAATAATCATCCCAAGTAAAATACCTGTCATAATAAGAAAATAGTCGCTAATTTTCTCATTTAAAATATCTGTATCTAACGTAATAACAATAATTCCATATTTATAATTGTTATATAGAATGGGATGATCTATTTGTAAAAACTGTTTATTAAAAATGGAGTTTGATTCAGTAAGATTGTCAGGATTTTCATAGAGAGGTTGAATAAACAAATCTTCTGATCTCTTAAAAGATGAAAAAAGGATCCCATTGCGATCATATAAAGCGCCAGATATTACATTCGGTATGGTTGATAATTTAGATAGAATGTTTTCGGCACCAGTATTGTCATCGAAAGTAAGTGGTGCAATAGAATATTCTCCAATTAATCGAGTATTCATCAAAGCATTTAAATACATTTCTTTTCGCAGACTTTTTACATCATTGAAACCTACAATTGAAAATCCAATTAGCATTGTTAAAGTGCTAATAAACAAAATTGTGATTACTATTTTATTTTTGATCGATATGTTATTGAAAAAATTCATTAATTGTCGTTTACTGGTTTAACTATTTTTGCCGAATTCATTAAATAAAAACTCATTTGTAGTGGAGATTTTATAACAGCAGTCTCATTTACTTCAAATTTTAGCTTGTTTTTTTCTTCAAAGAAATTAATTAGCACTCCTTCTTTTCCAAAATTAGGAGATTCGCTAACTGTTAATACAGGTAACTTTTCAGTTAAAGCCAGAATGTTTTGAAGATTCTTTCTTTCAGATTCTGCAATTACCAATATATGACTGTTCTCTATTTCATAAATGTTATTTATTTTTTTTATTACAACTTTTTTATTGTTGATTTTCTGCATTGAATAAATTTGCTCCAAATTTTTATATAAAGGTGTTTTTCCAATAACTGAAATAACAAATGGTTTTTCGGGATTGTCCATATTACATTCTTCAGGCCAAGTAACAAATCTTGAAAATTTCTCTAGATATACTGCTTTTAAAACATAGATACTTGTTTGTGAATAAGCTTGAAAAGAAATAAAAGAAAAAAGAAGCAAAGAGATAATCTTTACTACCAATAACTTAAATTTATTTATGTTCAATCTTTTTATCACTTATATTGGTTATAGTAAGAGTATTCAACATATTCATTATCATCTAATCCCCAAATTACAAACGTTGAGTTGGGATCTCCGTTTGTATCAAAATCAATTTTTCCTGAAGCTCCTTCGTAATTTATTTTAAACCCTGATTGGAGTAAAACTCGCGCGCTCGCAAATTCATCTACATTAATATGAGTACATTCCTGGTTATCAATACATCCTGAAACTGATCTTAAATTTTGTTTAATTTCATTTGGATCAATAGATTGAGCTTTTTGGGTGGCAAGAGCTAATAAATATATTGCATCATATGCATGTTCGGAATATGTTACCGGGCTAAAACTAAATTTTGACAAATAATTGTTTTTATATGTCATATAGTTAGGAGTATTCGTAATAGAACTTGAAATACCAATAATTGTCTCCAAAATATCTGGTTGTCCATTAGTAATTAGCTCATTATAAAATCCTCCTTCTGTTAAAAACAAATTAGGTTTTTTATCAGCATCTTGATAAAGGGAAGAATACCATAAGTCCTGAGTAATTTTACCAATTTCTTCCTCAAAAACAATTAAAAAAATAATTTCAGGTTCTTCCTCTAAAAGGACATTTATTTCAGATCCGTAATTATAGTTACTAAGTTCACCTGCAGTTGGATAGGATGACTTTGCTACAATTTCTCCTCCTAGAGATTCAAATTTTTCTTCGATAATTTGGGCCATTGAATGTCCAAAATTATCATCTCTAATTAATATCGCTCCACTTTCAAATTCTAAAGAGTCAGTAGCATACATAGCCATTATTGTACCACTAAAAGCATCAGACGGACAGGTTCTCCAAATCAAGTTTTTGTCGTTTACATACGATAGATCAGGTATGGTTGCTGAATTTGTAATCATTAATATATCATTCGCAATACATGTTTCAGCCATTTCTACAGCAACAGTTGAAGTGGTTGGCCCTACAATAATTTTGGCTCCTTCCTTTATTAGTTCACTAACAACTTCATTTCCTGTTTCTGGATCTCCATCTGAGTTTTTAAATATCAATTCAATTTCTCTTTCTTCTCCATTTATAATTAATCCGCCAGATGCATTTATTTCATCCGCAGCCATTTTTGTTGCAAAGAATACATTTTCAACCACTTCTCGTCCTATTGAAACATCACCAACAACTCCGATTTTAATTGGATTTTTAAATGTTGGCATGTTATAGTCTTCAGTTAGCTTCTCACAGCTGATTAGTTGAAAGATAGTCAGTATTATAGAAGATAAAATCAGTATTTTACATAATTTTCTCATGCTCTAAAAGTATTGTGTAAACGTAAAATAAAATGCACGACCTAAACCGGGGATGTCATAATTATCAAATCCGGGATAGTAATATTCAGTATTTAACAAATTCTTTATACGAAGGCTTAATCTTGTTTTACTATCTTTAATTATTTCAAGATCCGTTGACGAAATCGTAAAATCTAGTATGAAATATGGATCAAGTTCATATCTGTTTATTGCATAATTTATTGGATCATAAATAAAGTTATTCTGATCGCTGGCAATTCTTGGGCTAATATATTTGCCTTCAATGTTAAGGTTTAAAAAATATTTAGGTAGATGTAAAATATTTCCAAACTTTATCATGTGATTAGGATAAAGAGCTGTTTTAATTCTTATGGTTTTCAATACAGGATTATACTTTTCAAGTATGCTTTTCTCGTATGAATAGTTAACATACGAGGTATTATTCATAATATTCATATTGAGTTCAGCCTCAATTCCTGCAGAATATATGTTAGATACATTTTGAGCAGTTATATTAGAAACTTCACCGTAAGGTAGAAGATACTCTATTTTATCATCTATTTCTGTATAGAAAATGTTTGAATTAAAGTTCAATTTATTAAATAATTGTCCCATAAGCGCCCACTCAAGTGTTTTCGCTCTTTCGGGTCTAAGATTTGGGTTTCCAACAATTCCTCCGGGAGTAATATAATTTGAATATAACTGAACCGATGATGGAGCATTAAATGATGTTCCATACATTATTTTTGTACTTAACTGATCGGCCAGATGATATACTGCTGCTAATCTATAATTAAGAACGTCGCCGTAAATATTGTGATAATCAAATCTGTAACCTGCAGTTAAGGTTAAGTTTTTTAAATAATCAAAACTAAAAAACTCTGCTGCATTAAATATCATTTGTAAATAGACTCCAACATTATTAAAGTTTTTAACACCTTCGGTACCTCCAGGGTTTAAATTTCTAACTCCCGAACTATTTACAGTATAAAACTTCTGGTGTTCATGAACGTTTGTTGTATAATCAATCCCAAACGAAAAATTATTTATTTCGTCAAATGAGTAGGAAGTATTAAAACTTAAATCATATCCAGTATAACTCAAATCTCTTTCTATCCATTCTGTTGGGTCAGAATCATTGTCGAGAATTTCATTTTTAGCAGGTTTTCCTGAGGAATGAGTAAATGAAAAATCTGTATTAAAATTATCAAATAATATTTTCGAATACATGATTCTTTCATGAGCATTAAATAAGCTAATTCGGTTGTTGTGCGTGAGTGTACCCCAATCAAGGAATTCAGAGTATGAATCTATATTTTGCTGTGTAATATCCAGAACGAGCTTTCCAAAAGATTCTTCTTCGTATTGAATTTTTAAATAAATCGAAAGGGGGTCTGATTCATTATTCTTAGCAACATCATCTACTGTATAAATTGTACTTCCAGGAACATTGTGTGGAGCAATACCAGAATAATCAATTTGAGAATAGGAACTTGAAAAAAGAACATCGAAATTATTTTTAGATCCTCCCCATACAGTACTTATATTAACTGCAGAATTATCGTTTATATTACCAATGTAATGTGAGATTGAATTATTAATGTTTTCTCCGGTTTTTGTAATAATATTTACAACTCCTAAAAAAGCATTCTTTCCATAAATAGCCGAATTTGGACCTCTAATAATTTCAATTTTATCGATAACTTCCATTGGTATAAGTGACGGATCTAAATAATTGTCTGAATTTGAACGAAAAGACATATTTTGTCCGTCAACCATTACTTTTACTAGTCGTGACCAGCTTCTTAGACCACCGTTTATTCCTCTTATTCCCATATTAGGTTGAAAATAATCAGTTATTACATCAAAACCTGCAATACTGTTAAGTGCTTCGGCTACACTAGTGTAGCCTCGTTCTTTTATTTGAGTTCCTGTTATCACAGAAACTATAGATGGAGCATCTATGATATTCTGGTTTTGGCGAACTGCAGAAACAATCTCTATATCCATTAAATCTTCTAGAGAAAGTGAGAAAAGATCATTTGCAGAAATTGAATCAAGCTCTTGCCCCCGAATAGTTGAGAATGAGAAAGTTAAAAGTAAAAAGAAAATTAGGCACTGAAATTTCATTTTCATAACCATGTTTATTAATCAACAAGACTATTTTATTTAAAAATTACTTGAAAAGGCCTTCGGTACAATTACAACATATCTCAATTCCTTTTCTATTTTTTAATAGGGCATTTCTAAAATTATTGAAATCTTCAGAATCCCAAATTTTTAACGTATCTGAGTTAATAATGTTACCCATTTTGTAATTATTATTCTTATCGAAACAACAAGGTATAACGAATCCGCTCCAAGTAAATACTAATGTACTCCATAAACGAAAGCATTTATTACGTAACTTGTTCTTTATATAATATTTCGAGTCGACTTTTTTATATCTGGAATACTTTTCTATTTTTGGAATTAAATCATAGTTTTTAGCTTGTTCAATTTGAGCAGATTTAATTTCAAGTTTGTTTACAGATAATTCCTTGCTCAGAGTTACAATTTCTGAAATTTCATTTTCATTATGACTAAAAACTAAAAACTGAATTATTACTTTCGGGTAATTAGAGTTTAATTCTTTTTTAACCTTAGTAAGGGTTTTTATTCCTTTTAATACAACATTAAGCTTTCCACCAACTCTATATTTTTCATAGCTATCCTGGTTGGTTCCATCAACAGAAATAATAATACTTTTTAATCCTGATTTAACAATTTTATTTGAATTTTCCTGAGTTAAAAAATGACCATTAGTGGAAATACTTGTGTAAATATTATTGTCGTCAGAATATTTTATCATTTTAAACAAATCGGGATGTAGAAAAGGTTCACCTTGAAAATAAAGCATCTGATAAATTATATAATTCTTTACGTCTCCAATTATTTTTTTGTAAGTATTAAAATTCATTTTTCCTTTAGGTACAGTTGTGAATTTATTTCCTGTAGGACACTCTAAACAATTCAAGTTGCATTGATTAGTAGGTTCTGTAGTAATACTATATGGATAACCCCAAACAACTGACTTTTTAATTATAAGAGAAATATAATAACCAAGGTATATTCGAAAAAGGTTATACACTTTTTTAAAACTTACATATTTTAAAAAGTCGAGTCGAATCATTATTGAATGAAAAAAGGCCGAAAAATCGGCCTTGATTTTATTGATTTAATTTTACTTAGTTCGATTCAAGTATCTGAAATAATTCATCCAATTTAGGAGTAAGTATAATTTCAGTTCTTCTGTTTTTCTTTCTGGCATCTGGAGCTTTTGAATTTATTACAGGTTGATATTTGCTTCTTCCTGCAGCAAGTATGCGACTACCTTCAATATTTGAATTTTTCATTAGAATTCGGACAATTGCAGTTGCTCTTTTAACACTTAAATCCCAGTTATCCTGTATTGTTGAACTCGAAATATAAGGAACGTCATCAGTATGACCTTCAACAGTAATATTTATATCTCTGTTTACTTCTAAAACCTCAGCTAATTTTTTTAAGGCACTAACTCCTTTTGGATCAACAACAGTGCTACCTGATTTAAACAGTAATTCTTCGTCAAGCGAGACGTAAACTTTTCCGTTCTTCATCTCAACAGCAAGTCCCATATCTGTAAATCCCAATAAGGCATTGGAAACTTTATCCTTTAATGCATTTACAACAGAATCCTTTTTAAATAAAATTTCTTCAAGTTCAACTAAACGCGCATTTTTTTCATCCAACTCAGTTTTGTATTTGTCAAGTTTGTATTGATCTGCTCTTAAATTATCTTCAAGCTTTCTTAACTGATCTTCTTGTTCAATAATCCCTTGCTGTTTATTTTGAAGTTCCTGTAAAAGTTTTTTTGTTTCGGTAATATTACCGCTTAAAAGCTGATCTTGTGATGCTTGCAAATCATTATATTGACGATTTAATTTATCATATTTTATATCAAAGGAATGGAGCTTATTTTCTCTTTCTAGACTATCTTCTTTCCAATTCTTTAAACGCTTTGTCATTATATCAACTTTTGCGTTTAGTTCAGTATTTTCAACTCCTAAATTTTTATTTTCACTTTTAAGAATTTCTCGTTCATCCTGGCATTCATCATTTTTATCTTGTAAGTCTTCAAACTGCTTTGTAGGAACACATCCAACACTTATCAGAAATAAAAAGAAAATTAAATATGATTTGATTTTAAGCGACATATCAACTATTTTAGATTAAAATTGTTAAATATAATAAATTTGATTTTAGCAAATATATAAAATATCAGGGGCTTTCTATCGTTGATACTAAGTAAAAATAATTCATATCTTTGCAAGCGTTAAGAATACTATGTCAGAAAGTTTATTAAATAATATTTTGTTTCCTGCAGATCTTAAAAAGTTAGATTTGGCAGATTTACCTGAACTAAGTAAAGAGCTCAGGCAATTTATTATTGATATAGTTTCGTCAAATCCTGGACATTTTGGAGCAAGCCTTGGGGTTGTGGAATTAACTGTTGCACTTCATTACGTTTTTAATACTCCTTACGATAAAATAATTTGGGATGTTGGCCATCAGGCATATGGACATAAAATTTTAACCGGACGTAGGGAAGAGTTTCATACAAATCGTAAAAATGGAGGAATCAGTGGATTTCCAAAAATTACTGAAAGTCAATATGATTCATTTGGTGTTGGACATTCATCTACTTCAATTTCTGCTGCCTTAGGAATGGCAAAAGCAGCAAATTTTAAAAAGGAAGAAGACAGAAATGTTGTAGCTGTAATCGGAGATGGATCAATGACAGCAGGTCTTGCATTTGAAGGATTAAATAATGCCGGAACCGAAAATACGAATTTGCTAGTTATTTTGAACGATAACAATATGGCAATTGATCCTAATGTAGGTGCCCTTAAAGAATATTTACTTGATATTACAACATCAAAAACATATAATAAATTAAAGAATGATGTTTGGCATTTACTTGGGCATTTAAATAAACTAGGTCATAATTATCGTAAGCTTGCTCAGCAAATAGATAATGCAGTAAAATCATTCTTGCTTAAACAAAGCAACTTGTTTGAATCTTTAAATTTCAGATATTTTGGACCTGTTGACGGACATGATGTAGTTTATCTGGCAAAAATCTTAAATGACCTTAAAGATATTAAAGGGCCCAAATTACTTCATGTAGTTACTCAAAAAGGAAAAGGATTTAAGCAAGCCGAAATAGATCAAACTGTTTGGCATGCTCCAGGGAAATTCAATAAAAGTACTGGTGAAATACTTAAAATAAAATCAGATAAACCTATACCTCCTAAATATCAGGATGTATTTGGACATACAATACTTGAGCTTGCAAAGCAAAATGAAAAAATAGTTGGAATTACACCTGCTATGCCAACAGGATCATCACTTAATATTATGATGAAAGAAATGCCTGAACGTACTTTTGATGTGGGTATTGCAGAGCAACATGCTGTAACTTTTTCAGCAGGTTTGGCGATAGAAGGAATGACACCTTTTTGCAATATTTACTCATCGTTTATGCAACGAGCTTATGATCAGGTTGTTCATGACGTAGCAATTCAAAATCTAAATGTAATATTTTGTTTAGATAGAGGAGGTATAGTTGGGGAAGATGGAGCTACGCACCATGGTGTTTATGATTTGGCTTTTATGCGATGCATCCCAAACATAATTGTTTCTGCGCCAATGAACGAAGAAGAGTTGCGTAACTTAATGTATACATCACAACTTGAAAATAAAGGTCCTTTTTCAATTCGTTATCCACGAGGAAGAGGTGTTATGCCTGAATGGAAAACACCATTCAAAGAAATCCCTATAGGAAAAGGTAGAGAAATAAAGAAAGGTACTGAAGTTGCAATTCTTTCTATTGGACATGTTGGCAATTATGTTGTTGAAGCAACCAAAAAGTTAGAAAAGAAACATATTGATATTGGACATTACGATATGCGATTTGTAAAACCAATTGATGAAGACTTATTACATTATATTGGCAAAAATTATAAAGCAATAATTACTGTTGAAGATGGCACTGTAACAGGAGGATTTGGAAGTGCTGTTCTCGAATTTATGAATGATCACTCATATAATTTGAAGATAAAAAGATTAGGAGTTCCTGACAAATTTATCGATCATGGTACTGTTGAAGAATTGCATAAAGAATGTGGCTTTGATGCTGAAGGAATCATAAAAGTAGTTAAGTCGATGGTTCGCCCGAATTTATTATCAAATGCAGGGTAGTTTTACTCCTAAAAATTTGTCAATCTAAAACTATTCTCTATTTTTGCAATTCAAATAAAAGATCTACTTGCCCGGATGGCGGAATTGGTAGACGCGCTGGTCTCAAACACCAGTGAACGCAAGTTCGTGCCGGTTCGACCCCGGCTCCGGGTACAAAATCCTTAAAAGAACCCTCCTACAGAGGGTTTTTTTGTATATCTTTATTACCTTATAATGATATAAAAGTATGAGCAAATCAGAATTCAATAAAGATAAGCAGATAGAATACGATAAGCGATATCTTGAAATGGCACGTATTTGGGCAAAAAACTCTTATTGTGAACGTCGACAAGTGGGTGCAATTATTGTAAAAGAAAAGATGATAATTTCTGATGGTTATAATGGAACTCCTTCTGGGTTTGAAAATATTTGTGAAGATGAAGATCGTTTGACAAAACCATACGTTTTACATGCTGAAGCAAATGCAATAACAAAAGTAGCAAAATCAAATAATAGTTCTGAAGACGCAACTTTGTATGTTACAACTTCGCCTTGTATGGAGTGTTCCAAGTTAATCATTCAATCAGGAATAAAAAGAGTTGTTTTTTGTGACAAGTATCATAACATTGAAGGATTAAAGTTGCTTGAAAGAGCAAATATTGAGATCAATCATATTAAAATCTAATTGATTATGAACGAGAAAATGAACAAAATATATCTTCCACTATTATTTGCCGTTGTGTTGGTTGGAGGAATTTTACTTGGTAAAGCATTAAATAATAATCCTCACGAGAATTATTCACAGGTGTATCAAGTTAACGATAAGTTAGGCAGAATTATTGATTACGTTGAAAATCGTTATGTCGATACAGTTTCGCGTGCAAAACTTGAAGAGTCTGCTATTCCTGCAATTCTAGAAGAACTCGACCCTCATTCAGTTTACATTCCAGCAAAAGAGATGTTAAGTGTAAATGAAGATATGAGAGGTAATTTTGAAGGAATTGGAATTACTTTTATTCAACAGGAGGATACGGTCATTATTACAAGTATTATATCTGGTGGACCATCAGACAAGCTTGGTCTTTTGGCAGGCGATAGAATTATAAAAGTAAACGACACAATAATCGTAGGGAAAAATATTCCAAGTAATGATATTGTAAAAAAGCTTAAAGGTGAAAAAGGCACAAAAGTAAAAGTGAGCTTACAAAGAAACAATGTCCCTGAATTAATTGAGGTTGAAATTATTCGAGGCGAGATTCCTTTGTATAGTGTTGATGTATCGTACATGATTGATAATGAGGTTGGATACATGAAAATTAATCGTTTTGCTGGCACAACATTTAAAGAATTTGTAGATGGTGCCAAAGAATTAAAAAAGCAGGGATTAAAGAAATTAATACTTGATCTGCGGGGTAACACTGGGGGATACATGGTTGCGGCAACAGATATCGCTGATCAGTTTTTAGAAGAAGGGAAACTAATTGTTTACACTGAAGGTAAAGCTAGCCCAAAGCAAGAAATTTATTCAACAAGAAGAGGTGTGTGTAAAGATGTTGAGTTAGTAATATTACAAGACGAATTTGCTGCATCGGCTAGTGAGATTCTTTCAGGTGCAATTCAGGATAATGATCGAGGAACAATAATTGGAAGAAGATCTTTTGGAAAAGGATTGGTGCAGGAACCTTACCAGCTAAATGATGGTTCGGTAATTCGTTTAACTATTGCTAGATATTACACACCTACTGGAAGAAGTATTCAGAAACCATATTCAGATGATAAAAATGAATATTTTAATGATTTAAATGATCGCTTTCATCATGGTGAATTTTCTGAAGCTGACAGCATCCATTTTGCAGACTCATTAAAGTATAAAACACCAGAAGGAAATACCGTTTATGGAGGCGGTGGAATTATGCCTGATATTTTTGTTCCTTTAGATACAACTGGATATTCTAAATATTATGCTGAAGTTATTAGAAATGGTGTATTGTTTAATTTTGCTTTTGAGTATGTTGATAAGAACAGAAGCTCATTAATTGTATATAAAGATGCAAGTTCAATAGACAATTACCTTGAATCAATTAAGATATTTGATAAATTTTCCTCTTATGCAGAAGAAAATGGAGTGTCTGATTCAATTAAAGGTTTTGAAAAATCAAGACATCTTGTAAGTACTTTATTAAAAGCTAACATTGCCCGAAATGTTATTGATAATGAAGGATTTTATCCGATTTTCAAAGAGGTTGACAGCACTTTGAAAACGGCAATTCAATTTTTTAATGAAAGTCAAGAGATAGATTAAACCATTTAATAATATTTATATCAAACCCAACATGTTGATTAGTTTAATTTAATTATTATTTTGGATTTTTAGGTTAGTGAAAGCACTCTTTAGGGGTGCTTTTTTTATTTTAAAGAAAAAAATCGTAACAGTTGTAATAAATAATAAAACTTTGTGTCAAAGGTGTAGAAATCAAATTAATTAAAATTAAAAATAAGAATTATGAAAGCACAAAGAATTAAAAGTGGAACAATATTGGCAATAGCCATATTGATGTTTGCAGGAACAAATTTATATGCACAAGGTGGCAGAAATTTTCAGGATCAAGGAAAAGGATTTGGTCAAAATCAACATTGCACTTTGCCTGATTTAACAGAAGATCAGCAAAATAAAATGGATGCATTAAGGGTAAACCATTTAAAAGAAATGAAAACCTACAGAAATCAAATGAACGAGCTAAGAGCAAGAAAGCAAACCTTGCAAACATCCGACAATGTTGATTTAAAAGAAATTAATGCTGTTATTGATAAAATGACAACCGTTCATAATCAAATGATGAAACAATCGGCAAAACACAGACAAGAATTAAGGAGTTTATTAACTGATGAACAAAAAGTTTATTTCGATAGCAGACCAGGAAGAGGACATAGAAATGGAAGAGGTGATAGAAGAGGAAATGGGCACAAAGATGGAGCAGGATTAGGTCAGGGAAACGGACAAGGAAGAGGATTTTACAGGAATAATTAGGGTGTCAATTTAAAAAGAAAGGGGAAATATAATTTACATTTCCCCTTTCTTTATATATAGTTTATTTTTTATTTTTCTTCAATATATTCAGAAATATCATTGGCTATTTTCAAGATTTTAAAAATATCTCCATCTTCATTATAAATGGGAGTATACGATTCCATAAATAAATAGCTGTTATTTTTAATTGAAACTCTTGTTTTTTCCTTTTTCACCATTCCGTCTTTTAAGTCTTTCCAGAATTGCTGATATCTTTTTTCTTGTTCTTCTGTAAAGTCTATATTATCAGAATGATGCGACCCAACGGCTTCGTTCTTTGTAATGCCGAATAAATTCAAATAAGCATCATTTACAAATGTAATTTTACCACTTAAATCATATTCTGCTACAAAACTGGTTGAGTTTAGAGCGTTAATAAAACTTTCCATTTCTGAGCCTTTTCGTGCGGCCTCTTCTTGTGTTGCCTGCAGTTCTTCCATATTCTGACGCATCTCTTCTTCTTGTGCGGCCATTTCTTCAGCCTGTTGTTGAGTTCTTTCAAGTAACTGGGTGGTATGTTCACTCACCTTTACAGAAGACAAAGTGGAAGCAATATTCTGAGCTATTTTTTCTGCAAACTCAATTTCATATTGCTCGAAAGTATTAAATGAGGCAATTTCTAAGATCCCAAGTATTTCTTCTTCAATTTTCAACGGAACAATTAAAATACTATTAGGTGTTGCTCCACCTAATCCTGATGTAATAGAAATATAATTTTGTGGTACATCAGTTATGTAAATAGTTTCTTTTTCAATGGCACATGTTCCGACCAATCCTTCACCATGATGAATTCTTTTTTCGTTAAACTTCCTACGATCAAAAGCATATGTTGCAATCAGATCATAGTAAACATCATTTTTATCATCTTCATTTTTTAAGAACAAACCGCCCTGATTTGCTTTTAAATAATTTATAACGTTAATGATTATATCAAAAGCAAGTTCCTTTAAATTATCTGTATTTCTTCTTAGTACATCTCCAAATAGAGCAAGTCCTTCGTTTGCCCATTTGCGTTTTTCATCTTCAATTTTTCGTATTTTTTCTTCTTCTTGAGCCTTTTTTAATTTGTCTCTCATTTCAATAAGCGATTCTCCCAGAGCGTCTTTTTCGCTTAATAATTCAACAGAAGTTTCAAAATTTCCATCTCCAATATCACGTGCAAATTCAGTTTTTTCTATTAATCCGGTTATTGATGTATTTAGAGCTTCACCCATTACTTCCAATTCATCTCTGGTTTTAATTTCTACGTACATCTCAGTCCCGATATGTCCTTTTGATAAATTTTTTAGAAACTCAGTTATTTTCAAAATCGGATTTGTAATATTATTTGATATGGTATAAATAATAAGACTTAGAATTAATAAACCAATAATTCCTACAAATATTGATACCTTGAAATTTTTGGTTGCCTTAGACATTACTTGTCCTATTGGGACTGCAATACCAATTGACCAGGGAGTACCCGAATTCCCAATTTCAATAGGAGCATAAACAACATAATACATTGAGCCATCTACACCAACAACAGAATAACCTAAAAATTCGCCTTCAGCAATATGTTTCATTACTTCATGAGCTGTAGCTTCTTCCGGGAATAGTTCATTTACAGATTTTCCAATAAACTCAGGATTTGGATTAGCAACATAAACTCCATTATTCGACATTAAAAATGCAATACTATTTTCAAAAGGTTTTACATTATCAATAATTTCCTGAAATTGACTTAATTGAATATCAGCACCAATTACACCAAGAAATCTATTTTCAGAAATAATTGGAACCACAATGCTGGTTTCAAGAATTTCATTTTCTTTACTTTTTGTGTACGAATAAAAATATGGATCCAGGATAACTTCTCTTTTACTCTCTTTAGGTCGCTTATAATAGTCGCCCGAATATACACTTACAGCATTTGATTCAACTGATTCGTCGAATTTAATTTCACCATTTAACTTGTAATATAAATGACCAAAATTACCAATTATGCTACTTCCTTTTTTGTTAGCGTATAAATGATCTAAATTATCAATGGATTTTGGTTCCCATGTGCTCCAAATTGCTAAAAAGTCAGGATTTGCTTGCAAAGTGCGAATCATTATTTTGCTTATAACATTTCTGCGATTTTCTTCTTCAATATCCTGATATACTTTAAAAGTATTTCCTAAGTCTTGAACAGTTGTTAAATAGCTTTCAAAATATATTTTTACTTCGTTAGCGGCTCCTTTAACATAGTTATCAGAGATTTTCACAGCATCGTCAAATGCCATTTTTTTACTTTTAATACTGATAAATCCAATAGCAAAAGCGTAAATTAAAACTGTTGTTAATAATATAAATAGAAGTATTTTATGTCTTATTTTAAGTTTAATCTTCATTGTAATTGCGGACGGTTTAAGATTAAAAAATTATACGGGAATACGTGATTCTAGTTTGCTAAAATAAAGATTTTTTCATTACAATCTTGAATAAGTTAAAACTGACTCATAAACAGAAATAACAACAAAAGAGTAGAAATATAAAGTAATTAGTTCTACTCAGGCATTCTAAAGTTATAGTTTTGAGATCCTAATCTGTAAAAATGTTTCTTTAAGCGCAGTTTAAAATCTTCGAAATCTTTCGATTGTTTGTTAGACCATACAACCTCTGATAGTGCACACATTCTTGGCAAAATCATATATTCCAAATGCTCTTCTGATGCAATATATTCTGTCCACAGATTTGCTTGTGCACCTAAAATATGTTTTGCTTCATCTGTATTTAATTCTTTAGGTATTGGATAATAATTGTACACATCTTCAAGTGTAGTCATCCCTCCAATTGCAAGAGGTTCATTTTCGGGATCAGCTTGATAGTGATCAAAGTAACAATCAGAATTTGGCGACATTATAACATCATGTCCCGATTTTGCTGCTTCTATTCCTCCTTCGGTTCCGCGCCATGACATAACGGTAGCTTCAGGGGCAAGCCCTCCTTCAAGAATCTCGTCCCAACCAATTAATTTTTTATCGTTTGCTATTAAGAATTTCTCTATTCTTTTTATAAAATAAGATTGCAATTCTAGTTCATCGGCAAGTCCTTCTTCTTTTATTCTTTGTTGACATTTCGTGCATTTTTTCCATTGCTCTTTGGGGCATTCGTCACCTCCAATATGAATGTATTTTCCAGGAAATAAATCAATAACTTCTGAAAGCACATCTTCCAAAAACTGGAAAGTATTATCATTTCCAGCACAATAAACATCTTCGAAAACACCCCAGGTTTTGGCTACTTCATATGGACCTCCGGTGCATCCAAACTCAGGATACGCTGCAAGCGCAGCCAACGAATGACCTGGCATTTCAATTTCAGGAATTATGGTAATAAATCTATCTTCTGCATATTTTACAATTTCTTTTATATCTTCTTGTGTATAAAAACCAGAATGTGGCGTTCCATCAAATTTATCCCAAGTCTTATCAATCATAGTTTCTGATCTGTACGATCCAATTTCGGTAAGCTTCGGATATTTTTTTATCTCAATTCTCCATCCTTGATCTTCTGTTAAGTGCCAATGAAAAGTATTCATTTTATGCATTGCCAAAAGATCAATGTATTTTTTCACAAATTCTTTATCGTAAAAATGACGACAAACATCCAAATGCATCCCTCGATATGTAAATTCTGGTTTGTCAAAAATTTTAACTCCGGCAATACTTGTGTTGTATTCGAAACCCGACTCAGTCTTATTAATATCAACAAGTTGCAACAAAGTTTGTATTCCATAGAAACTGCCTTGTGGAGTTCGTGATGTTATCTGAACATTTTTCTTATCTGAAATGAAAGAATATCCTTCATCTCCAAAATCTATTTTAGTATCCTGTAGAAGTAAAATCGCATTTTCAGAAGGATGATTTCCAGATGTCATAACTTTCAATTCTAAATTATGATTTTTACTTATTTCTGATTGTAAATACAGAGCTGCTTTTTCAAAACTATCATCACCATATTGAAAAACTATTGTAGTTTTTTCATTTAATTCGAACGAAGAGCTTGAATATTCAAGCGATATGGGTTTTGGTATTATTGATATTTCTGTAATAGGGTTTTCACTATTACATGAATAAAAAACGAATAATAATACTAAAAGCGAATAAAATTTTCTCATGATATATTTTGTTTTTGAATAAAGTTGTTAATAATATTTATTGATTCAGTTTTTTCTTCAATAAACCCCATATGTCCAGAGTTTAAAAGAATTCTTAGTTCTGAATTTACAGGCATTTTTATTTGTGAAATCAAAGGTTTAAAATTAATGTAATTATCCTTTTTGCCAAGAATATATAAAAAAGGAATCTGTGTTTTTTTAAGCGATTCTGATAAATCAGGCCGATTCATCATTGCATGTAGATTTGCTATAATTCCTTTTTGAGGTGTTTTTAATGCAATTGTTATTGCAGTTTCAATTTCTTTCTTAAACTTGTTTATATTATCTGAAGCAAAGGCGTTAGGAATATTAAATTTTGCAATAAGATCTTTTTTCCCATCTTTTACAAGTTCAATTTCACGCAATCTTTTATTAATAGTTTCAGGAGTGTCTGCAAAAGGATGTGAGTGAAAAAGAGAAAACCCAGAAAGCATTTCAGGAAAAAGTTTATGAAACATTAAGGTTACATATCCTCCCATAGAATGACCAATTAAGAAACAAGTTTTAATATCAAGCTTTTTTAATACATGATTTAATGTATCGGCAATTATTTCTATCGAATGCTTTTCAGAAAGCAATTCGCTTTCTCCATGACCCGGAATATCAAATGAAATTACTCTGTAGTTTTTGGACAACTCTTTAGCAAAATCATACCAGATTTTTAAAGATTCAAGATAACCGTGTAAAAGAACAATTACTTTTCCTTTACCTTGATCAGTGAAAAATATTTTTTTGTTTTTTACAAGCACAAAAGAACTCATGCTTTAACCCATTGTTTAGCAATTTCAATGTCGTCGAAAACTTTTGTAACCCAAGTACTCTCTTTCATAAGCTCTTTGTATTCCCGAGTAATTTCACGAACATAGTCGTTTTGAGTAACAATTGCAACTCTCATTTCTTTCTTGAATTCAGTTTGTGATTTATCCATAACGCCAATAATGGATATATCAAATGAAGTTATTTTAAAATCATCAATATTTAGAAAATCAAAAATCTGATAGTTTATTCCGTCGAAATTTACATTACTAATAAGGTAGTTGTTTGCATCAATTAAATCTTGTGCGTTTACAACACCACGAAACTTTATATATGCACCTTTTTTGTCCCAAGTAATATTAAAAGTCATAACAATGTTTTTACAATTAAATGAACTTAAATATGGTGATCAAATAAACAACAATTTTAGCCTAATAATAGTATAATGTCTATTATTTTGACATAAGTTTTTCAATTTCATCAACTTCCTTCGGAATATTTTTCATTAAATCCAAAGGCTTTAATCCAACAACAATATCATTTTCTATTCTAATACCTATATTTTCTTCAGGGATATAAATCCCTGGTTCAACAGTTAATATCATTCCTTCTTCGAGAACAGTTGTTCTATCGCCTACATCGTGAACGTCAAGTCCTATAAAATGAGAAGTTCCATGCGGATAATATTTTTTAACTAATGGTTTTTCTGGATTTTGGTTTTCAACATCTTGTTGAGAATATAGACCGAGTTTAATATGTTCTTCTTGAAGCATTTTTTCAACTCGCTCATTAATTTTGTTAATTGTTGCTCCTGGAGTTATCCAACTTATTGCTTTTTTCATTACTCCTAAAACAGCTTCATAACATTCTTTTTGTCTTGGTGTAAATTTTCCATTTACAGGAATTGTTCTGGTACAATCGGCTGAGTAATTCGCATATTCAGCTCCAAAATCCATCAAAACCAAGTCACCATCGGCACATATTTTATTATTTTCAACATAGTGTAATATACACGCACTCTTCCCGCTGGCAATAATTGGAGCATAAGCATGTCCACTTGCTCTGTTCCACAAGAACTCGTGTGTAATTTCTGCTTCTATTTGATATTCTGACACTTCTGGCTTTATAAATTTAAGAATTCGCTGAAACGCCAACTCTGTAATATCACAGGCTTTTTGCATTAATTCAATCTCTTCTGGTTCTTTTTTTAACCTCAATTGTTTCATAAGAGGAGCTAATCTTTCAATTTCGTGTGCTGGAAATTCATTTTTAAGAGTCTTAGAAAATCGTTGATCTGCAGATGTTACATCTGTTGTAAATTTTGGATTTTCATTTAAATTAAGATAAATGCTTTCAGCATTAACAGCCATTTCACGAAAAGTGGACTCAAATTCACTAATATATTTTATAGAATTAATTCCTGATTTTTTTTGAGCTTCTTCTTTTGTGTATTTATGTCCTTCCCAAACAGCAATTTTTTCATTGCTCTCAATAATAAAAAGAATTTCACGTAAATTTTTATCAGGATGATTCGGACAGAGTGTTAAAATTGTTTTTTCCTGATCAATTCCGGTTAAATAAAACAAGTCTGAACTTTGGCGAAAAGAAAAATATTGATCCCCATTTCTTGGCATTTGATCATTTGAATGAATAATGGTTAAAGAATTATCTTGTAATTCTTTTATTAACTTCTTTCTGTTTGTAACAAACAGAGTACTTTCAAGCTGCGAGTATTTCATAACTTAGAACAGTTTTAAATTAAGCGATTGTGTTTTATAATATTGGATTTACGCATTTTAGCAAATATATTTGTTTGTATCCATAAATATAAAAACAAACTAAATCGCAATTTAACTAATGTTCTATAAAAATTAAATTCTATGAGCAAATTTTTCACTTCATCTATTGGACAAAAATTTTTCATGAGTATAACAGGATTGTTTCTCATGACGTTTTTGCTGGTCCATTTAACAATAAATTCTTTATTGCTTTTTGGTGATGGCACCTTATTTAATGAAGCTGCAAATTTTATGAGCAGTAATCCATTAATGAAAGTCATTGAACCAATTTTAGCACTAGGATTTATTTTGCATATAATATATGCAGGTTATATTACGCTTAAAAACCAAATGGCAAGGCCACAAGGTTATAAAGTAGCAAGTAAAACGAAAGCTTCTTGGGCATCAAAAAATATGTTCATATTGGGAAGTTTAATTTTAATTTTTTTAGTTATTCATTTAGCTAACTTTTTCTGGAAAGTTAAGTTCGGAACTGTATCCGCAATTACTATTGAAGGTCGGGAACTTCATGATGTATATGGCTTAGTTGCCGGATTGTTCAAAGGATGGTGGTGGTATGATGTATTATACATATTAGGAGCAATTTTCTTATTTCTGCATCTTACACATGGATTCTGGTCTGCATTTCAAACTATTGGTTGGGATAATGAAAAGTGGATGCCTAGATTAAAAACCATAAGTTACATCTATGCAATTATTGTTGCTGGTGGTTTTGCTTTTATCCCATTGTATTTTCTAGTAAAATACGTTGTGTAAGTTATTAAAGTATAAATTGTAAAATATACACTATGAGTAAATTAGATGCTAAAATACCAGAAGGCCCATTGGCTGAAAAGTGGGCAAAATATAAAGCTACGCAAAAACTAGTTAGTCCAAATAATAGAAAGAAATTAGACATTATTGTTGTTGGAACAGGAATTGCTGGCGCACCTGCTGCTGCATCATTAGCAGAGATGGGTTATAATGTAAAAGTTTTTTGTTTTCAGGATTCTTCTCGACGTGCACACTCAGTGGCAGCACAAGGGGGAATCAATGCAGCTAGAAATAATAAAAACGATGGAGACAGTGTTTCTCGTTTGTTTTATGATACTATTAAAGGTGGAGATTTTCGCGCTCGCGAAGCAAATGTTTATCGTGTGGCTGAAGTAAGTAGTAGTGTTATAGACCAGCTAACTGCTCAAGGAGTTCCTTTTGCACGTGAGTATGGAGGAACATTAGCGAATAGAACATTTGGTGGTGTTCAGGTTTCACGTACGAATTACGCGCAAGGTCAAACAGGACAACAAGTTCTTTTAGGAGGTTACTCTGCTCTAAAACGTCAGGTTGCTTTAGGTAAAGCAAAAATGTATAGTCGCCAACAAATGCTTGATGTTGTTGTTATTGACGGTAAAGCTCGTGGAATTATTACTAGAAACCTTATTACCGGAGAAATCGAACGTCATGCAGCACATTGTGTTGTTCTTGCTACTGGAGGATATGGTACAATCTACTATCTATCGACTTTAGCAGTACAATCAAATGCTTCTGCTGCGATGCAAGCATATAGAAAAGGAGCTTTCTTTGGAAATCCAAGTTTTATTCAAATTCACCCTACATGTATTCCTGTTTTAAACGAATATCAGTCTAAATTAACATTGATGTCTGAATCGCTAAGAAACGATGGAAGAATTTGGGTACCGAAAGCTGAAGGAGATAAACGTAAACCAAAAGATATTCCAGACGAAGAAAGAGACTATTTCTTAGAGCGCCGTTATCCTGCATTTGGGAATTTAGTTCCTCGTGATGTAGCATCACGTGCTGCAAAAGAACGTTGTGACAATGGATTTGGTGTTGGAAAAACAGGTTTAGCTGTATATCTTGACTTTAGAGATGCTGTGGCTAAACAAGGAGCTAAAGTAATTAAAAATAAATATGGAAATCTATTCGCTATGTATGAAAAAATTACTGGTGATAGCCCATATGAGACTCCAATGATGATTTATCCTGCGGGTCATTATACAATGGGTGGTCTGTGGGTTGATTATAACTTGCAAACAACAATTCCTGGATTATTCGCAATTGGCGAGGCAAACTTTTCAGACCATGGTGCAAATCGTTTAGGTGCAAATTCTTTATTACAAGGAGCTGCTGATGGTTATTTTATTGCACCATACACAGTTTCAAATTACTTAGCTGATGAAATTTCAAATAAGGTGCCTTCTACTGATTCACCTGAATTTGTTGATGCTGAGAAAGAGGCAAAAGCGATTTTAGATAAGTTTTTGAGTATTAATGGCACACAAACAGCTACATCTTTCCATAAAAGATTAGGACATATAATGTGGACTCATGCTGGTATGCAGCGTAACGAAGAAGGCTTAAAGAAAGCACAAGCTGAAATAGCTAATCTTAAGAAAGAATTCTGGAGTGATTTAAAGATTCCGGGTAAAATGGATGAAATAAACCAAGAACTTGAAAAGGCAAGTAGAGTGGCTGACTTTATTGATTTAGCAAACTTAATTGTAACTGATGCTCTCAACCGCAAAGAATCATGTGGAGCTCACTATCGTGAAGAAAGTAGAACTGAAGGAGGAGAAGCAATGAGAATAGATAAAGATTATTCATTTGTTGCGGCATGGGAATATGAAGGTGAAGGCAAGGAGCCAAAACTTCATAAAGAAGAGCTTAAGTTCGAAAATGTAGAAGTTAAAGTTAGAAGTTACAAATAGTACTGAGGTGTGAGAATTTGAGACATGAGAATAGTCTTGATACTTAAATCTAAAATCTAAAAAACATGAAAATAAAACTAAATATTTGGAAACAAGCGAACGGTAAAGCAAAAGGGAAATTCGAAAAGTATGAATTAGATGGGGTTGATGCTGAAATGTCTTTCCTTGAAATGTTAGATTCGTTAAACGAAAAATTAATAAAAGAAGGCAAAGAACCTGTTGCTTTCGAACATGATTGTCATGAGGCTATATGTGGATGCTGTAGTTTGTATATCAATGGACATCCTCATGGACCAGGAATAGAAACAGCAACTTGTCAAGTTCATATGCGTTCATTTAAAGATGGAGATACTATCACGATTGAGCCGTGGAGAGCTAAAGGTTTTCCTGTATTGAAAGACTTAATGACTGACAGAAATGCATTTGATAAAATAATGGCAGCGGGAGGATTTGTTTCTATCGATGCAGGTCAGGCTCCAGATGCTAATTCAGTTTTAGTCGGTAAAATTGATGCAGATAAAGCATTTGATGCTGCCGCTTGTATTGGTTGTGGTGCTTGCGTGGCTGCTTGTAAAAACTCTTCTGCAACCTTGTTTGTTGCAGCAAAAGTGTCGCAATTAGCATTATTGCCTCAAGGCAAGGTTGAGGCTAAAAGAAGAGCCTTAAATATGGTTGCTAAAATGGATGAGCTTGGATTTGGTTCTTGTACTAATACAGGTGCATGTGAAGTTGAATGCCCAAAGGGAATTGGAATTGACTTTATTGCAAAACTAAATCGCGAGTATTTATGTGCTTCGTTTGGTGAAGCAGAATAGAATTAATATATAAAACAAAAAGAAAAACCCGGCAGGTTTCAAAAACCTGCCGGGTTTAGTTTATTTAGGAATATTAGTTTCTAAATATTAATTCAATATTATTTTTATTAAGAAGAGCTAATGATTTTGAGCATATATTGTTATTACAAATTAAACTCACTTTTATACTGGAATCTTTTGTGCGAATAGCATTTGCCTGCTCAATAATCTTTTCAGTATCTTTTTGAATTATACGGCTTTTAATTTGTTTTAAAATACCTAAATGATTTTTACTTATTATTTCTAATTTAACTCTTGAGCTTAGTCCGTATTTGTTTGTTATTTCATTCATTACTATCTGGCTATTTATTCAAAAAATTAACCTAAAATAATAAAACCCCGAAAATTGTCTTCGAGGTTTTTATTTGTGTAGAAATGTATTATCCCTTCATAGTCTCTTCAACTTCTTCTACAGTAATTGGAATTCGTTTACCAATCATTTGACAACCCATTTTGGTTACAAGAATATCATCTTCAAGTCTAATTCCACCAAAATCAACATATTCATCAAGAACTTTATCAAAATTGATGAAGTTTGAATTTATATTTTCAGCTTTCCATTTTTTTACAAGATCAGGAATAAAATAAATTCCGGGTTCTGTTGTAAGTACAAATCCTTCTTGTAATCGTCGTCCTAATCTTAATCCACGTAATCCAAATTGAGTAGCACGTTTAAACTCACTGTCGTAACCAACATAATCTTCGCCAAAGTTTTCCATGTCATGAACATCAAGACCCATCATGTGACCTAGTCCGTGGGGCATAAACATGGCATGTGCACCTTCACGAACAGCCTCTTCTGGATTACCTTTCATAATTCCAAGATCAGTTAATCCTTCAGCAATAATTCTTGCAGATTCTAAATGTATATCTCTATAAGGAACACCAGGTTTAATTAACGAAATAGCATGATCGTTTGCAGCTAAAACTATGTTATAGACATCTTTCTGCTTTTGTGAGAATTTTCCACCTACAGGAACAGTCCTTGTATTATCGCTTGCATAATGTAGTGGAGTTTCAGCGCCAGTATCTGTTAGCATTAGTTTTCCTTCTTGCAACATATTGCCATGATAATGATTGTGCAATGTTTCACCGTTCTGCGATAAAATTATAGGGAAAGAAAGTGCTCCTCCATGTGCTAAAGCTATACCTTCAACCGTACCAGCAATTTCTTGTTCATAAACTCCAGGTTTTGCCATTTTCATGGCTGTCGTATGCATCTTATAACCTATTGCAGAAGCCTTAATTAGCTCTTCAATTTCATACTTATCTTTTATTGATCTTAGATCAACAATAGCTTTTATCAATTCAACGGAAACATAATCTTCAGTTTCTGATTGATGAATCTCCATTAAATTACTAAACTGAATAAGAGTATCTCCACGATAAAAAGGTAAAACATGAATGTTTCTGTTTTGATTCTTTGCATTACGCAAGTAATTTCCTAATTGATCAAATGCTTCTGTATTTTCAATACCTATGCTAGCAGCAAGCTCCTTAATTTTTGGTTGAGGACCCATCCAAATAATATCGTCAATACTAAAATCATTTCCGAATAAATATTCTTTTCCAGAATCAAGATCGATTAGGCCAGCTATATTTGGAATGTCTAATCCAAAGAAATAAAGAAACGAACTGTCTTGTCTAAAGTGATATGCATTATCTGGGTAATTAAATGCCGATTCAGTATTTCCTAAAAACAAAGCAAGTCCACCTTTAAGCTTTTCCTTTAAATTGTTTCTTCGTCCTATGTAAACGTCTTTTTTAAACATGATATATTAATTTTTTTGAAAATTAAAACTATGATAAATTTATATCTGTAACAAGATTTGAATAAACAAAGCTCAGCTTTTTTTAATAAATAAAAAACAGATTAAACGAAATAATGTTTGTGTGAAATTTAAATTAAGATTACATTCCCGCAAAGAGTTATAAGTATTTTCTGAAAAGTACACCTGATGTTTGATTCCGAAGTTATCAACATTAAATCACTAATAATCAAACACAATTAATGAAAAAATTAATTGCGAATACACTTGCGTATTTCGTCTAAATTGCTATATTCGCACTTTACTAACATGTTGTTAACAATTTTGTTTAAAAACTTATTATTATGCCTTACAGAAGATTGCCTAATACAGATAGTTCAAGATTGAAAGCCTTAAAAAGCGCATTAAAAAAGGGGAAAGATCTTACACCAATGGATCTGGCTTTTAAGCAAAGTACTTTTCAAAGTGTTAGATCATTTCTTCCAAAATGGGAAAAGGCAATTACAGAGCATAAAACAACATATGATATCCAGATAAAGAATAATAAGGAATATCAGAAAAAACTTAAAAAAGCCAAGCTATATATTTCACATTTTATTCAGGTAGTAAATATGGCTATTACAAGAGGTGAAATTCAATCTTTGGTAAGAGTTTATTTAGGAATGGATGAAGATAATAGCAAATTACCAAATTTGAATACAGAATTGGATGTAATTGAATGCGGAAAAAATTTGATTGAAGGAGAAACAAAAAGAAGAATGAAGGGCTATTCTCCTATTACAAATCCTACAATTGCAGTTGTTAGAGTTCACTACGATAATTATCTGGAAGCATATAAATTCCAGAAGATGCTTCAAAAAAACCACGCCAGAGCTTTGAATAATTTGGCGGATTTACGAGATGAAGCCGACAATATTATTTTAAATGTTTGGAACGAAGTTGAAGAAAACTACAATGAACTTCCTGAAGATTTAAAACGAGAAAAAGCTCAGGATTATGGCTTAGTATACGTTTATCGTAAAAATGAAATTGGACGAATTAGCTTATTTAAAGATAACGAATCTCGTATTTTTAATCTATAGCAGTTTTCTTACGGTCTTTATAAAATAAATATAGGAGTGGAACTACAAGAACCAAGCCTATTATTAGATATACAAAAGTACCTTCAGCAGCACCAAAATTCTCAACTTCTTTGCTCATTTCATCTGCATAAAAATAATATACTATAATAGCTGTTGCATTATTTACAAAGTGACCTAAAATTGGAACCCAAATTGAACCGCTCCAGTAAAATAGATATCCTAACAGGACTCCAAGTATTAGTCTTGGAAGAAATCCATAAAATTGCATATGCATAGCACTAAATAAAGTAGCTGCGATTATGATTCCCCAATGAATATTTTTTGTCCATTCGGCAAAAAGACGTTGAAAAACACCTCTGAAAATAAGTTCTTCACCTACTGCAGGCAAAACACCAATCATAATAATATTAAATAGAAGAGCACCCACAGAATCCATTTTTAAAAAAGCTTCAGTTAATGCTTGAGCGCCCATTTCTTTTTCTTTCATCCAGTTTTCAAGACCTCCTAACCAATCGGGTAATTGCATTCCTTCGTTTAATACATTTAATGAATTAATAAGAGGAATAGAAGCTAATAAAATAACTACTGTAAATGTTAATGGTCGAATTGAAATAGAATTAAATTTTAAGTATTTTAAAGAAGATGAATTAAATAGGTACGCAATAATAAATGCTGGAACAATAAATAAACCAATAGCTTGTATAGTTTGTAAATATTTTAGAAAGCTAATATTGTTCGGATCATTGTAATTAGATAGAACATTTGTGAGGTTTGAAATGTTAATTTGAAATATTGGTATAGCAATTAAAAAACCTATAATAAAAGTTAGTAGAAAGCTTACTAATATAATAAATAACGAAAATATAATTTTTGAAAATGGATGTGCAGTTGATAAGGAATTTCTCATTACAAAATGATTTGATTAAAATTATATAAATTTGCGCCTAAATTTAATCATTAATTCGGCAAGTTGGTAAAGATTGGAAATATAGAGTTAGGAAATAAGCCACTTTTTTTGGCACCAATGGAAGATGTTACAGATCCTTCGTTCAGATATTTGTGTAAAAATTATGGTGCTGATGTGGTGTACACTGAATTTGTTGCTTCGGAAGGATTAATTCGCGATTGCGAGAAAAGTTTTAAAAAGCTTCAATTATTCGATTTTGAAAGGCCTGCAGCAGTTCAGATTTATGGACATCAGGTTGAATCAATGGTTGAAGCTGCAAAAATGGCCGAAGAAGCAAAGCCTGATTTTATTGATTTAAATTTTGGTTGTCCGGTAAAAAAGATTGCAAAACGAGGAGCAGGAGCAGGAATGTTACAAAATATTCCTTTAATGCTCGAAATGACCAAGGCAATTGTTGATGCTGTTAAAACTCCGGTTACAGTAAAAACTCGTTTAGGCTGGGACGATGATAGTAAGATAATTGTTGATTTAGCTGAGCAACTTCAGGATACAGGAATTCACATGCTGGCAATTCATGGTCGCACGCGTCAACAAATGTATAAAGGTAAAGCCGATTGGACTTTAATTGGTGATGTGAAAAATAATCAGAGAATGAATATTCCTATCATCGGCAATGGTGATATTAAAGATGGAGAATCAGCAAAATTGGCTTTCGACAAATATGGTGTTGATGGGATTATGATTGGTCGCGCAACAGTTGGTCGTCCTTGGATTTTTAAAGAGATAAAAGATTATCTTGAGAAAGGCGAAGTAATGAAGCCTTTAACCATTAAAGAAAAAGTAGATTTAGCAAAACTTCATCTCGAAAAATCGATCGAATGGAAAGGTGAACCACGTGGGATTTTCGAAATTCGTCGTCATCTTTCAAACTATTTTAAAGGATTACCGCACTTTAAAGAAACTCGAATGAAGTTAGTTACTTTACTCGATGTATCGGAATTAATAAAAACACTTGATAGCATTTCAGAACAATATGGAGATTGGGATGATAGCCAACAAGCAGATGATTATTCTTACTTTCAATATTAAAACTCAAAAGTGATGAAAAAAATTACTTATTTACTTATTATTTGTATTTCAATTTTAAGTGCTTGTACTCATCATAAAAATGAAGAGAATAAAAATATAATTCGAGTTGGTATTTTTGATACAAATGGGGATAGCCCTGGTTGCATAGCTGATGCATATGAGGCTTTAAGAATTGACAGTGAGATAAATCCAGAAGTTATAAGTACTGCAACAATTATGTCTGATGATATATTAAATTTTGATTTAATTCTATTCCCAGGGGGATCAGGTAAAGCAGAAACAAGCCGATTAGGAGACCTTGGTCAGGAAAGAATTAAGGAATTAGTTTCTGAGCATGGAAAATCTGTTATTGGAATTTGTGCTGGTGCATATATTTTAACACAAACTGAAGGTTATCCATCACTAGATTTAAGTGGGATGCAAGCTACCGATATTGAACATGATCATCGTGGACACGGAATTGTAAAATTTAGTTTAACTGAAAAGGGTGAGGAAATATACCCTGAGTTGGCAAATCGTGAATTAAGCTACATGCAATACTACGAAGGTCCGGTTTTGGTTTCAGTTGAAAATGCAAAATACAATGCACAAAGTTTGGCAACCATGTTAAGCGATGTACATACAGTTGAAGGTACGCCTTCGAATATGACAAACAATAAACCATTTATTATTACATCAGAAGTTGGTAAAGGAAATACAGCTTCATTTGTAGGACACCCGGAAACTACTCCAGGCATGCGTTGGATGATTCCAAGAATGGTTCGTTTTCTATTAAATCAAGAATTAGTTGCTTATTCAGATGCTGTTATTCGCCCAGAAATCTATACCGACGAAATTCTTTATACAAAAGACTTACAAGAAGAACAAAGCAAGTATTACAATAATTTATGGGGAACAGAGGATGAAAAAATTGAAGCAATAAATGGCTTGGTTGAAATTTCTGCATGGTCGGCAAAGAAAAAATTGGTTGGTTTACTTCGCGATTCTTCTCCAAATGTGAGAATTGCAGCTGCAAATGCATTGGTTCAGTTAGAACGTACTGATTTTATTCGTGATTTAGAAGTGGCAGTTAAATCAGAAACAGATGTAGAAACAAAAGATTATTTAACTAAGAAGCTTAACGAATTAAAACTGATTATTTCAAAATAGATTTATACATTCAATAATTGTGATCCGGTGATTTATAATCATCGGATTTTTTATTTCAAATATAGTTATCTATTTATTTTGAAAATCTTTTCTCGTAACTTGTGATTAAATTATAAATTTAGTTAAGATGAAAACCAGGAAAGCTTTAATAATTACATTATTACTTGTAAGTTTTAGTGTAAATAAAGGTGTTTGTCAGGATGAAATGATTAAACTTCCAGTACCTAATTTAAAAGGTTCGGTTTCTGTTGAAGAAACAATGCTTAACAGACGATCTATCCGTGATTTTAAACCTGATGCACTGAGTTTGGGACAAGTTTCTCAAATACTTTGGGCTGCATATGGAATAACAAAGGAAATGAATTCTCCTTTAACAGTACGAGGAGGATTAAAAACGGCACCATCGGCAGGTGCAACGTATCCTTTGGAAATTTATGTAGTGGTGGGAAATGTGAACGGATTAGAAAAAGGGATTTATAAGTATTTGCCTGATGGTCACTTTCTGATGAAAACTTATGATCAGGATATTCGTAAAGAATTAGCAGAAGCCGCATTAGATCAAGAGTTTATTGAGCAGGCCCCAGCAAGCTTATTTTATTCAGCTATTTTTTCCAGAACAACACGTAAATACAAAAGCCGTGGACGTGATCGCTATGTTTGTATTGACTTAGGGCATTCGGCCGAGAATGTTTGCTTGCAAGTTGTAGCGATGGGATTAGGAACTTGTCCTGTTGGTGCATTTGAAGATAGAATGGTTCGTAACGCAATGATGATCCCAGATAAAGAAGAACCACTTTATATTATGCCAATTGGTTATCCAATGAAAGAAAGCTTGTTTAAGAGTAGGTAATTAATTACAGAACATTTTTCATAGAGAACTGTTATTATCTATTAACTTATTAACAGAAATTTTATGAGTATTAGAAATTTTTTGTTCACTTTATTCTTCGCTACATTCGCTCTCACAGCTTATTCGCAGCATAATTACCAAGATGAACACCATGAACATGAGCATCCTAAAAATGAGATAGGATTTTCAAACAATATTGTTTTTAATACTCATGAAAATGAATTTGCATATGGAGTTCATTTACATTTTGTAAGAACTATTGGCAAATCGGATAAATTTGGTTTAGGATTAGGTTACGAAAGAATCTTTGACGATCATAAACACAACTCTACTAACTTGCTGTTTATGTATCGTCCCATTGATCATTTATCTATAAATATTGCACCAGGAATTGTTTGGTTAGATTCAGAAGCAAACTCTATAAAACCATCATTACATCTGGAAACGATATATGAATGGGAGTTAGGACATTTTCATTTGGGTCCACTTTTAGGAATTGCCTTTAATACGGAAGATTTCCATGTATCTATTGGATTGCATTTAGCTTTGGGATTTTAGCAAAATGAACTTTAAACTTTAAACTCGAAACTTTTAACTCAATTCTATATATTCTACAGCATATCATTTTATGTTAAAAGTCATGATTTTTAATGTGAAATGCAGTAATTTTGCACAGAATTTAAAAAATTTCACTATTTGTTATGGCAGACAAAACAAGACAAAAGTTGTTCGAAGAATTTCCGCCAATCTCTACTAAAGAGTGGCAGGATAAGATCACAACTGATTTAAAAGGTGCAGATTTCGAGAGAAAGCTGGTTTGGAGAACTATCGAAGGATTCAGTGTTCAACCGTATTATCGAGCTGAGCATCTTGAAAATCTAAATCACCTAAAATACGTTCCGGGAGAATTTCCTTATGTACGTGGAAACAAAGCAAAATGCAATTGTTGGTTTATTCGTCAGAATATTGATGCTAATGATGCAAAAGTAGCTAACCAAAAAGCACTTGATGTTTTAATGAAAGGTGTTGATTCTATAGGTTTTGAAACTTGCTGCAAAGACGAGTTCACAAACGAAGAGTTCGAAACTCTTTTAAAAGATATTAGTATTGCAGGCATCGAATTAAACATTACTGATGCTACTGCAGCACATCCTTTTGTTGATTTCTTAAACGCTAAGATTAAAGCTGAAAATATCGATAAAAATGAAGTGAAAGGTTCTGTTGGGTTCGATCCAATGGCTCATTTAACTTTAAACGGTAATTTCTGTAAAGCTCAAACTGAAGTTTTTGATACAGCGAAGGAATTAATCGAAAAAGCAAAAGACTTACCAAAATTCAGAACTATTGGTGTAAACGGTGAAATGTTTACTAATGCTGGTGCAACAATTGTTCAGGAATTGGCATTTGCTTTAGCAATGGGTAATCAGTATTTAAATCTTTTAACTGAAAAAGGATTAGATATTGATACAATTGCTGAAAATATTAAATTTAACTTTGGCGTAAGTACAAACTATTTCATGGAAATAGCTAAGTTCAGAGCAGCACGTATGCTTTGGTCTAAGATTGTTGCTGCTTACGAACCTAAGAATTTAGAAGTAGCAAAAATGAATATTCATGCAGCTACATCGAAATTTAATCAAACAATTTACGATCCATATGTAAACATGTTACGTGGAACAACTGAATCAATGTCGGCTACTATTGCAGGAGTTGATTCCTTATCAGTTACTCCATTTAACAAAGCATTTGAGAGTTCAACTGAATTTTCTGATCGTATAGCTCGTAATACTCAAATTTTACTAAAAGAAGAATCTTATTTTGATAAGATCGCGGATCCATCTGGTGGTTCATATTATATTGAAAACCTAACTCATTCGGTTGCTGAACATGCTTGGAAATTATTCCAGGATATTGAAGCAAAAGGAGGTTATGTAGGAGCTTTTAAAGCAGGATTTATTCAGGATCAAGTTACAGAATCAGCGAACAAACGCAATATGAATATTGCTACTCGTCGCGAGATTTTATTAGGAACAAATCAATATCCTAACGCTCTTGAAAAAGTTGAAGCAAGCATTAAAGAACAATGTTGTACTTCAACCAAAAGAGACGATGCAATTGCTGAACCAATAAAGAAATTTAGAGGTGCAGAGCAAATGGAAACATTGCGTTTGAGAACAGAAAGAGCAAAAGAAACTCCAAAAGTATTCTTATTAACTATTGGTGATTTAACTATGCGAAAGGCAAGAGCCGGATTTGCTTCTGGTTTCTTTGCTTGTGCTGGTTTCGAAGTAATCGATAACTTAGGTTTCAAATCTGTTGAAGAGGGTGTAAAAGCTGCGATGGATCAAAAGGCAAGCATTGTTGTTGTCTGTAGTTCAGATGATGAATATACAGAAGCTGCTCCTGCTGTTTTAGAGCAATTAGTAGATAAAGCAATAACTGTTGTTGCTGGTTACCCTAAAAGTGTTGATGATTTGAAAGCTAAAGGATTAAAGCATTTTATTCATATGAAATCAAATTTAGTTGAGACACTTCAAGGATTTCAAAACGAATTAGGATTATAAGATATTAGTATCAAGATAAGAGAATCAAGACAAAAATCAAATGCATAATTTTAAGGAATTAATAGTTTGGCAAAAAGCTCGGAAGTTAGTAAAAGAGATATACATAATTGTAGATTCTTTTCCTAATGAAGAGAAGTTTGGAATTAATTCTCAAATTAAAAGAGCAAGCATTTCAATTCCTGCAAATATTGCAGAGGGAGCAGGAAGGAATACTGACAATGATTTTGGGAGATTCTTAGATATTGCAAATGGTTCATGTTTTGAACTTGAAACATTGCTAATTCTTGCTATTGATTTAGATTATTTATCAGAAACAGGATATAATTCAGTAAAAAAAGATATTGAAGAAATTCAAAAAATGATTTACAGCTTGAGAAATAAGATAAAAAAGTCTTAATACTCAAATCTCAAATCTCAAATCTAATAATATGAAACCAAATTTTAATAATATAAATTTAGATCTTCCCAAGTCGAAATACGATTCAGCGAAAGACTGGGAAAAAGAAAACGATATAAAGGAGAACTGGAAAACTCCGGAGCAGATTGATGTTAAAAATGCTTATACTAAGGATGATTTAGAAGGCATGGAGCATTTAAATTATGCTGCTGGTTTAGCTCCTTATTTACACGGACCATATTCTGCAATGTATGCAATGCGTCCTTGGACTATTCGTCAGTATGCAGGATTTTCTACTGCAGAAGAATCAAATGCATTTTACCGTAGAAACTTAGCTGCTGGTCAGAAAGGTTTATCTATTGCATTCGACCTTGCTACTCACCGAGGATACGATTCAGATCACGAGCGTGTTGTAGGTGATGTTGGTAAAGCTGGTGTTGCTGTAGATTCTATCCTTGATATGAAAATCTTGTTCGATCAGATTCCATTGGATAAAATGTCTGTATCAATGACAATGAACGGTGCTGTACTTCCGGTATTAGCATTTTATATTGTTGCTGGTTTAGAGCAAGGAGTTCCATTAGAGAAATTAAGTGGCACAATACAGAATGATATCTTGAAAGAATTCATGGTTCGTAATACTTACATTTACCCACCAGAATTTTCAATGAAGATTATCGCTGATATTTTTGAGTACACTTCTAAGAATATGCCTAAGTTTAACTCAATTAGTATTTCTGGTTATCACATGCAAGAAGCAGGTGCTACTGCAGATATTGAGTTAGCTTATACTTTAGCCGATGGTTTAGAATATTTACGTACTGGTGTTAATGCAGGTATGGATATTGATACTTTTGCACCACGTTTATCATTCTTCTGGGCCGTTGGAATGAATCACTTTATGGAAATTGCTAAGATGCGTGCTGGTCGTATGATTTGGGCAAAATTGGTAAAACAATTTAATCCTAAGAATCCAAAATCAATGGCATTACGTACGCACTCACAAACTTCTGGTTGGAGTTTAACAGAGCAAGATCCATTTAACAACGTGGCTCGTACATGTGTTGAAGCGATGGCTGCTACATTAGGTCACACTCAGTCTTTACATACGAATGCATTAGACGAAGCGATTGCTTTACCAACTGATTTCTCTGCTCGTATTGCTCGTAATACTCAGATTTACATTCAGGAAGAAACTCAAATTTGTAAAGCTGTTGATCCTTGGGCGGGTTCTTATTATGTTGAGAAATTAACTCAGGAAATTGCTGACAAAGCATGGGCTTTAATTGAGGAAGTTGAGAAACTTGGTGGTATGGCTAAAGCAATTGAAACTGGTATTCCAAAAATGCGTATAGAAGAAGCTGCTGCTCGTAAGCAAGCTAGAATTGATACTGGTAAAGATACTATTGTTGGTGTTAACAAATATCGTTTAGAAAAAGAAGATCCAATTGATATTTTGGATGTTGATAATACTGCTGTTCGCGAAGCTCAATTAAAAAGATTAGCTAAATTACGCGCTGAACGTAACGAAGAAGAAACACAAGCGGCATTAAAGAAAATTGAAGAGTGTGCTGCTACTGGTAAAGGTAATTTACTAGAATTAGCTGTGGATGCTGCTAAAAAAAGAGCATCTTTGGGTGAGATTTCGGATGCATGTGAAAAAACTGCAGGAAGATACAAAGCTGTAATTAGATCAATCTCAGGAGTATATATGTCAGAATCAAAAGATGATGCAAATTATAATAAAGCGAAAGAGCTGGTAGAAAAATTTGCTGAACAAGAAGGTCGCCAGCCAAGAATAATGATTGCAAAAATGGGTCAAGATGGTCATGATCGTGGAGCAAAAGTTGTTTCTACAGGTTATGCCGATTTAGGTTTTGATGTTGATATTGGACCATTATTCCAAACTCCGGCAGAAGCAGCTAAGCAAGCGGTTGAAAATGATGTTCACATTATGGGAGTTTCTTCTTTAGCTGCTGGACACAAAACATTGGTTCCGCAGGTAATGGAAGAGTTGAAAAAACTTGGTCGTGAAGACATCATGATTATTGTGGGTGGTGTAATACCTGCGCAGGATTATGACTTCTTATACAAAGCAGGTGTTGCAGGTGTATTTGGTCCTGGAACTCAAATTCCAGTTGCTGCAATCAAGATGTTGGAAATTATGCTTGGTGAAGAATAAAGTTTGAATTATAATTATACTTTTATCTGAAAGGCCTGGCAATAAATGTCGGGCCTTTTTCTTTTTGGGAGAAGCTTTTAGCCTTTATCTATTATCTATTAGAGAAATAAATTTAAAAGCTAATACCAAAAAGCTAACAGATAATTATTTTTTCACTAAATTTAAGCATCAAACTTAACCTGACATCATCATGAAAAAGTGCTTTGTTATTTGTATTTTTCTATTTGTAAATCTACACCTTTCTTATTCACAGGGAATTCAAGAAATGCAATGGGATAATGATTTTCAGATACACATATCTTTAGCTAACGATTCTAATTATATGTTGGATATTAAGGAATTGCATCACACAAATGTAGAAGAAAATTCCTCAACATCATTTACATATATACCAACTCGACTTGAAAATGACTTTGTCCAAAGATTAAAACAAACAGAGGTTGATACATCAAGTACTACTAACGAAGAAACTGTAGAATCAAACAAAACACTTTGGAGCGCATTGCATACTTCTCTTGATGGAGGTTGGGTGCATTTTGTGAATTGTCTTTTATACTCATTAGAGACTGGATATTTAGATATCACTTCTCCGCTGATGAAACGTCCGGAAAGTGATTGGAAACCAAGTCCAATGACAGAAACATATAAAAGAACACGAAAATGGGAGTATTATGTTCCTGTAAATCAGAAGTTAGCAATAAAAGAATATAAAATAAAGAAAAGTAATAATAATTTAGCTCATTTAAATGATGTGCCAGAGGAGTTTATTAATTTACTTTTAAGTACTAGTCAAAAACAATATAACCAACTTAAGCAAATACATAAAAGTAGGGCAAAGGCAAGAATTGATTTGGTAAAAATATTAGTTGGTGCAAACTATTTAGGCGAAACGCAAATAAAGTATATTAAATCTATGGTTTTAAAGGCAATGGTTGATTATGCCGAGGACCAATTACCTTCTGTTATTATTTTCGATAATTTTAATGCTGCAGTTGCAATGAGCTTAAATGAAAATGGATATCAGGTTGATAAAATTGTTTTTGCAGATGAACGTTTTATCTCTATAGATACTCGAATGATGAGGATTAACCAGATAAACAAGATTGTTGCACAAATTAACACCGTGAATAAAGAAGTTTTTCAACAAAAGCTGAAATCAATTTATAATTAAATATTTCGATTTTTAGGAAGTTCTAGTTCCTGTTAAAAGGTATCTGATAAATAATAAAGTAGTTTACACCAAGCTTAACGGTTCCAGAATACTTCCCAAATCCAGGAATGTTATATGGTGTAAAAGTATCGTCAATACTAGTCATATTTATTTTAACCAGCCCCGACCATCCTAAATACAAATTTTTAAATATCTCACCTTTTATTCCAAACGATACTTCAAACCAGTAAAAGCTGTGTGCATTGTTTTCAACTGAAGATTGAGTAGTATTCCAGTGTTCGCTTTCAATAGTAATATTGCTTGCTGAATGAGAGAATTGTGCGTTTCCTATTCTGAAACCTATACCCAAAAAATCAGAAGGATATTTTTTCAATAAATTTTTATCCATACCTGCTTTCACGAAGTATCCTTCAGAAAGATAACCGTAATTGTCTTTTTTTAAGTTGGTTGTAGCATATCCAGCTTCAATAACTCCATAAAACTTGTTACTTACATTAACATTTAAAGCACTTTCATATGAAACACGATCAGGCATAAACACATAATCCGAAAATCGACCTATGTTTACACCAAAACTAATTCCTTTAAGTTGGAGAGGTTCTTTTACTTCCTCTTGTACAAATAGTTCATCATTCTGGTTCTGCCCTTGATCTTGTCTCTGTTCCTTTTTTTGTCTCGGCTCTTGTCCTCTTGCAATAAAGCAAACAAGTGAAAGAAAAAGGACACTAAAAATATATTTCAACACTTCCTTCTTCATCAATTGTTAATTCATTATTTATAAGTTTCACAGAATCTATCAAATGTTTGGTATAACTAGTATCGTTAATAGTAAAAGTATATATAAAACCACATTCAGGAGATAAAAAAACAAGTTCCTTTTGATGGTATAAAATTAAAGTGTCTTTTTCCGGCTCATGTTCTGATGTTACTATGATAGTGGTTGAATCATCATCAGGAGAAAGAGAAAGAAGGATATTTCCCGAAGCTCCTGTACTAGTAGAATGAATACTATCTGTCCAAAAAGGAGAATAAATTGATAGGCTATCAAGGAATCCTTTTTTTACTAAGTTTGTATCAACTATATTTATTTCTAATTTTAAATAAGTTTCGGAATCAAGAACACACTCATCACTTGTGCAAGAAAAAATATAGATTGATATTCCTACAATTAAAAGTATGTTTCTGATTTTTTTCATTTATCTACAGGATGATTATTTAAAAAGGCAAAAGTAAGTGAATATGTAAATCAATCATTATTTTTTGCTGAATTTCTTTAGGTAAAGTTCTTCACCATCAAATTCGGCATATGTAAAATGACTTAGCCAATCGCCAAGATTAATATATCTACTTGTATCATTAAGTTTAAGATCCAAAGGGTAATGTCTATGCCCATAGATCATGAAATCATAATTTTCCTTTTCCAAAAGTTTTTTTGAATACAGAATCAACCATTCTTTATCTTCTCCCTCAAAAGGCCTTGTTTCTCTTGAGTATCTGCTATGAGTAGACCATGAATTAGCTATCCATATTCCGATATTTGGATGAAAACGAGCAAATAACCATTGTGAAAAACGGCTTGCAAATATTTTCTTTAATAATTTATACGATCTGTCACCAGGTCCCAGTCCATCGCCATGAGCAAGGTAAAACTTCTTACCTGAAAACTTTTTTATTATAGGTTGTTTGTGAAGAATTACACCCGTTTCTTTAGGTAGATAATCAAATATCCACATATCATGATTACCTGTAAAAAAGTGTACCGGAATTCCTGAATCTGTTATTTCACAAACTTTTCCAATAAAACGCGAGAATCCACGAGGGATAGCACGTTTGTATTCAAACCAAAAATCAAAAACATCACCTAATAGAACTATTTCTTTGGCATCAGATTTTATAGAATCTAACCAGCTAACAAATAATTTCTCTCGCTCAAGACTTTTCTCGTAATTAGGAAGTCCTAAGTGAACATCAGATGCAAAATATATTTTCTTTTTCTGATCCAAGTTCAAATTATTTTAGTGCATACTCAAAGGTACTTAATAATTGCTTCTTTGTAGGATTCACAAGAACAATATCTCCTTCAGGATTAATTAAATAGCTTGTAGGAAGTGTTTTTACATTAAAGATTTTTGCATTATAAGAACTTCTCCCATTTAAGTCTATTACATTTATCCAAGGTAATTGATCAAATCTTACTGCACGTAACCAGTTTTCTCTTTTAGTATCGAGAGAAACTTCAAATATCTCAAATCCTTTAACGTGATATTTCTTATAAACATCAAGTAGCCAGATGTTTTGCTGAATACTTTCCTCACTCCATGATGCCCAAAAGTTAAGAAGTATGTATTTCGAGCTGATGCTATTTATTGAGATACTATCACCATTTACATCAGGTAAAACAATTTCAGGAATCCCAATTGCCTTTTTATTCTTTGCAAAATCATTTAGAATTTTATTTGATTTTATCTGATTGTAGGTTTGAAATAGAGATTCTTTATCTGCTAACAAAGCTTTGACTTGATCTGATTCTGGATATTTTGCACCCAAAGATTCAGATACAATTTTAATATATTGCAAATCCCTGTTTTTATATAAAACATAATTTTCATCATCATATTTCTGATAAAGAGCAACAATGGAAGCCAGACTATTAAGGTTATTAATGATAAATGCTATTGAAGAGTCTCTTTGTTGGTTAACAATATTTGCATAAGTCGTATTAATTTCATTAACTTTTTGAAAATATTTAGGATCATCTTTAATCGATTCAGAATAGCTTAATATAGAATCTAATTTTGATTTAGTTTCTGTAAGTTGCATACTAATATTTTGAACCAGTAAAGAGCCTTCAGAGCCCTTAATTTCTGAATTTCCTAAATTAGAAGCTTCAGCAGTTATATTGATTTTTTCTCTTGGCTCTATAAGTAAAGTTATAAAATTGCTTTTTGAAACTGAAAGATTGAAGAAAGCTGGAATCTCAGTTGAAGATTTAAATTTAAACTTCCCGTTTTTATCCGTTTTTATGGTTTTAATATCCTCGGTTCCATTAATTAAAAGCTTGCTCAAAGTAAGTTCTTTTTCTGCACCGTTTTTTAAAACCCCTTGTATTTCAAATTGGTTCGATTTGTTACAAGATGATAGTATAAGGATTGTTAAAATAAAATAAAATAAGCGTTTCATTATAATTGTTTATTTACACGTTAATTTTTAAAAGAAATAACCGGAATTTTTTTGCAGAGGCTAAGTTAATCAAATATTTCTGAAAGTTTTGCTTCAAGCGCATCACCTCTTAAATTTTTAGCAATAATTCTGCCATTTCTATCAAGCAGAAAATTTGCAGGAATACCTTGAATACCGTATTGTTTAGCAGGTGCAGAATTCCAGAATTGAAGATCGCTAACATGAATCCAGATAAGCTCATCCTTTTCAATTGCGTCGAGCCATGCTTCTTTCTTTTTGTCTAATGATACCTGGAAAATCTCAAATCCTTTTTCCTTATATTTTTTATAATTTTTCACTAATACAGGATTTTCTACTCTGCATGGTCGGCACCAAGAAGCCCAGAAATCTAGCAAAACATACTTTCCCTTTAATGATGAAAGTGATATTGTATCTCCAATTGGAGAAGTTAGAGTTATTTCAGGGGCTATACTTCCGATATTAGTATTGTTATCAGTTTCTAATTCCGAATTAAGTTGTCTTTTCATTTCTGATACCTGAGAATGAAGAGCTTTAACAGCTTCTGAAGATGGATAAATGCTTATTAATGAGGAATCAATAAGCTCGAAATATTCAATATGGTCTTTAGGATTAAGAACATATCTTCTTGGAGCAATTTGCTGATAAAGTGCCATCAATCCAGCTAATGAGTTTGAATTTTCTAATATAAATGATTTAGTAAATTCTGTATGGTCGATTATTATTTGTTCTGATACTTGTCTAAGCGAATCTCTCACTTTATGTATTTTAGCTTTCCCAATTAAAGACTGATAGTATGTTCCAAGAGAATCTATTTTGTTAACGCTTGCATCAAGATTTTTTCGTAATTCCAGAATTTTTTTACTTTCAGGAGATCCTTCTATAGATGGATTATTTGCTAAATCAGTTCCATTGGCATGAATGATGATTTGCTCTAATGGGTTAATAATTAATGTTATATAATTATAAGGCTCGGTTCTTAGTGCATAAAACTTTGGAATATCTGTTTTTCCTTTAAATGCAAATGAGCCTTCGTCATTCAAAATAACCGAATCAACGAAATTAACATTATTTGTTTGAAGTTCTGCAAGATACAATTTAACCCCATTTGCATTTTTTACTGTACCTGTAATTGTAAAAAACTCAGGTTCTGGCTCGCAAGAAGAAATAATGACTGTGATAAATATGAAAAGAAAGATTTTTTTAATCATGATTAAAGTCTTAATAGTTAATTCGTAATTATTATTGCTTTATTAAAAGCTTCTATAAACGATGTCAAAATTAGTGTTATTTTGTAATATTAACAGGTTTAGCAAATTTTTTTACATGGCATTAATAATTGTTTACTCCTGTCTAAACGATAAAAGATATTAAAATAGTTTATTTTTTATATTTTTGTCAACCTAAATTAGTGAAAATTGTGATAATTCATACTGATATACATAATTTAAAGATTAATAACCCTGTTCTTACGATTGGAGTTTTCGATGGTGTTCATCAAGGTCATTTAAAAGTTCTTGATAGATTAAAAGAAATTGCAAAGGAAAAGAATGGCGAATCTGTTGTATTAACATTATGGCCACATCCAAGAATTATACTTGATAAGGATATAGAAAGCCTAAGACTTCTTAATAATATTGAGGAAAAGAAACTGTTACTTTCTAAAACAGGAATAGAACATTTTATTGTTGTTCCTTTTACAAAAGAATTTGCGGAATTATCAGCTTGTGAGTTTATTGAAGAATATCTGGTAAAAAAAATCAAAGTAAATCATTTGGTTATTGGATATAACCATCAATTTGGAAAAGATCGAAAAGCAGGTTTTGATTTTCTAAATCAATGTGCAGCACAATTTGGTTTTAGTATCGAAAAGTTGGATGCTAAACTTGTCGATAATGATGCTGTTAGTTCAACAAAAATAAGAAATTTCCTCACTTCTGGAAATCTAAAAATTGCCAACAATTACCTTGGTTATGAGTATTTTATTAGCGGACATGTAATTGAAGGTAACCAAATAGGAAGAAAAATAGGATTTCCAACTGCAAATATTAAAATTCCCGAACCATACAAGCAAGTACCAAAGGATGGAGTTTATGCTGTACGTGTTCAGCTAAACGGTGGCACATACTCTGGGATGTTAAATATAGGTTCTCGACCTACGATAGAATCCAAGGTAAGAACCAAAAATATTGAAGTTCATATCCTTGATTTCGATCAGAAAATCTATAATCAAACGGTTACTGTTTCTTTTGTAAAAAGAATTAGAGATGAAAAGAAATTTAACGGACTAGAAGAACTTACACTTCAATTGGAAAAGGATAAAAAAGAAGTTCTGCAAATATTTAATAAGGCTTAAGTGAACATTTTGGCAATATTAATGGTATAGTTTTGAATGATATAGATTTTAATGTAATTTTGCAAATCCAAAACGAAGAAATATTTAGTACATAATAATATATAAAATGGATACAATGGTTGATAAATTGATTTACAAAGTAAAAGACCTAAGTTTAGCAGACTGGGGGAGAAAAGAACTTGATTTAGCAGAGATTGAAATGCCAGGATTAATGGCACTAAGAGAAGAGTATAAAGGACAAAAGCCTTTAGCGGGAGCTAAAATTATGGGTTCTCTTCATATGACAGTACAAACAGCTATTCTAATCGAAACCTTAGTTGAACTTGGTGCCGATGTGAGATGGGTTTCTTGTAATATTTTTTCAACTCAGGATCATGCAGCAGCAGCAGTTGTTGTTGGTAAAGAAGGAACAGTAGAGTCTCCAAAAGGAACACCTGTTTTTGCTTGGAAAGGCGAAACTTTAGAAGAATATTGGTGGTGTACTAGCCAAGCTTTAACATGGCCTGATGGAAGCGGTCCTAACTTAATTCTTGATGATGGTGGTGATGCAACTATGTTAGTTGTTAAAGGAGCTGAGTTTGAAGCTTCTGGTAAAGTTCCTGATTATGACCCTAAATCGCACTCTGAAGAAGAAGGTGTGTTTTTGGAGTTATGTAAAAAAGTATTTGCCGAGAATCCAACATGTTGGACAAAGAAGCGTGAGCAAATTCGTGGAGTATCTGAAGAAACAACAACAGGAGTTCATCGTTTATATCAATTAGCTGAGGCAGGAAAACTACCATTTCCAGCAATAAATGTTAACGATTCTGTTACAAAATCAAAATTTGATAACCTGTACGGATGTCGTCATTCATTAACTGACGGAATAATGCGTGCTTCGGATGTTATGCTTGCAGGTAAAGTTGCTGTCGTTTGTGGATACGGTGATGTTGGTAAAGGATCAGCGCAATCTTTAAGAGGTCAAGGTGCTCGTGTAATTGTTACAGAAATTGATCCAATTTGTGCTTTACAGGCTGCTATGGAAGGTTACGAAGTAAAAACTGTTGAGGATGTTGTAGAAAACGCTGATATTTTTGTTACAACTACAGGTAATAAGGATATTATCACAGCTGAACATATGGGCAGAATGAAGAATATGGCCATTGTTGGTAATATAGGTCATTTCGACAATGAAATACAGATGGCTGAAATGATGGCAACGCCTGGTATTAAAAGAACAAACATTAAACCACAGTTTGATAAATGGACATTTGCAGATGGACACAGTGTGCTTATTTTAGCGGAAGGAAGATTGTTAAATTTAGGTTGTGCTACTGGACATCCTAGTTTTGTAATGTCTGCATCGTTTACAAATCAAACTCTTGCGCAAATAGAGTTGCATAAAAACAATGACGAATATAAAAACGAGGTTTACACTTTACCAAAATTTTTAGATGAAAAAGTTGCTCGTTTACATCTTGATAAATTAGGAGTTAAATTAACGGAACTTACTACTGATCAAGCAGAATATCTTGGAATTCCTGTTGAAGGTCCTTACAAAGCAGATCACTATAGATATTAAAATTATAAACAATAGATTTGAAAGCCTCTCGAAACAGAGGCTTTTTTTTAATTCCTTACAGTTACGGTATTAGTTCCGTTAAAAGTACAACTGTATTTTTTTAAGGGATATACAGCAGGTCCAAGATAAACAGTTCCTGCAATATCGTTATTTACCATCCAAAACGATGATCCGCAGCAAGGGCATTCAAGAAAACTGTCCCCATCTGTTAAAACACAACTTCTCGAAGCTTCATGTGTACATGCTCTATCAAAAGCAAAAAAACTATTGAAATCAGCTCTATAAATAACCAATCCTCCAAGGCCATATCCATCAACAAGAACATAATTACCAACCAATACATTGCCAAGCTGAGTGTCAAGTGCAAGATTTGCATAAACTGTTACATGTGGAAATGGTATTTCATCTTTATCGCAACGAACAAAAATGAAAAGGAACAGTATAGGTATTAAAAAAAATCTTAAATTTGATTTTGATATTACTTTCTTCATATTCAGAACATATTATAATACAAAAATAAGCAAATGCTTTTCAAATTAAAGCAATCGTTCTTTATAATTCTTAGTTTGATAGTTCTTAACGCTTGTCATACTAGATGGGCTGCAAATAGTATTATTAAACCAAAGCCAAATAAAGAGATAAAAAAGCAACAAGGGAATATAGATAGAAAAAAAGAGAAAAGGAAAAAGGAATATTTTCAACAGGTAAAAAGAGATAGAGAAAAGCAGTATAATAAGCAGGCTGCAAGCACTAAAAAAACTTGGGATGAAAATATCGAAAAATCTGAAAATTGGAGAAAAAATGAGTTTCAGAATAAGACGTTTAATGAAAAAATAAGAAGTTTTTTTGATCGTTTTAAAAGAGAATCAAAGCCAAATGGTGGTCTGTATACCAAAGAATTAAATAAAAAGAATTCTAAGAAGAAAACCAAAGAACAAGTAGCCAAAGAGAAAGTAATTAGAGAAAAACAGATTAGGAAACAAAAAATTGCTTTACAAGAGAAAAGAGAAAAAGAAAAGCAGAAGAGAGAAGAAGAGAAAGCAAAAGATAAATCTAGGATAACTAAAGAGAAAGAAACAAGAGAGAAGAAGAAACAACAGCAAAGGAGTGAGTTACAAAAGAAAAAGGAAAAAGATCAGAAGATAAGAAGAAATGATAGAGCAAAAGAATCTTCTAGAATAGAAAAAGAGAACATAAAAAGAGAAAAGGAGAATAATCAACAAAAGAAAAAGCTACTTGCGCAAAGAGAAAGAGATCAGAAGAAACAACGAAATTTAAAGGCAAAGGAAAAAGTAAAAAAGGCGAGAGAAAAAGTAAAAAAGGAGAAGCAGTATAAGCAACAAAAGAAAAAGCTGCAAGAAAAAAGGGAAAGTGATAAGAAAAAACAACAGAAGATTAAAGAAAAAGAAAAAACAAGGAATACTAAAGAGAAAATAAAAAGAGAAAAGCAGAATAAGAAAAATAAGCTTAAATTGCAGAAGAAAAAAGAAAGAGCAAAGAAGAAACAAAGAAATAGCAGATAAATAAAATTAATAGTTATGGATGATATTTTCGACAGTCTAATATATATAATCATTACCATTGTGGCATTTGCAATTTCTATTCTTGGGAAAAAGAAAAAGAAACAAAATCAACCAATTTATAAAAGCAAAGAAGGTAAAGATCAATATAAAGAAGAAGATTCGCTTTTGCCAAACCTCGATAAACTAATTAGAGAACAGGTTGGCATTCAAGACCCATATTCTTATGAAGACCAATATGTAGAACAAGAAGAGGTAATTAAAGAAGAAAAACCAATGGAAAATTTAGATGTTGTTCCTCCGGAAATGTTAGACAACAAAGAAGATGTCCCTTATAGTATAGAGTACGATGATACCAGTGAGATTTTTAAACATTCAATAAAAGATAATGATCTTACTGACGAAGAGGAAAACGAAGTTTTAGAAAATTTTGATCTTCAGGAAGCTGTTATTTATTCAGAAATATTAAATCGAAAAGAATTTTAAAGCTCTTTTTGCTAATAAACAGCATGTTAAGAAAATAACATTTAATAAAAATTATGTTGTTATTAATTTTTTTGCTTAAATTTGCAGTGACAAGAAGAGTTCCTGCAACCTAATGGAATTCTTCTTTATTTATTGATATAAGTAACAACAAAAAATACAATTAAAATTATTATACAATGACAAAAGTTTCTTACGTTACAGCACAGGGGTTGGAAAAGTTGATGAAGGAATTAGAAGAATTAGAAACTGTTGAAAGACCATCTATTTCTCAGCAGATTGCTGAAGCTAGAGATAAAGGTGACTTGTCTGAAAATGCTGAATATGATGCTGCCAAGGAAGCACAAGGTATGCTTGAGATGAAAATTAGCAAGTTAAAAGATGCTATTGCAAATTTAAGAGTAATAGACCAGTCGCAACTAAATACTGATACTGTTCAAATTTTAAATAAAGTAAAAATTAAGAACAAAGCAAATGGTGCTATTATGGAATATACTATAGTTTCTGATAGCGAAGCAAACCTAAAAGAAAACAAAATGTCTGTTAACACTCCAATCGCAAAGGGTTTATTAGGTAAAAAAGTTGGCGAAGTTGCTGAAGTAGAAGTGCCATCAGGTAAAATGGAATTTGAGATCATTGAAATTTCACTTTAAAATCTAAAAATTATGGCCTCCATATTTACAAAAATTGTTAATGGAGAAATTCCTTCTTATAAAATTGCTGAAGACGAAAATTATTACGCTTTTCTTGATATTTTCCCTTTAGCAAAAGGACACACTCTTGTAATTCCAAAGAAAGAAGTAGATTATTTATTTGATCTTGATGATGAAACTCTTCAGGGATTAACAGCTTTTTCAAAACGTGTTGCGAAAGCAATCGATAAAACAATTGATTGCAAAAGAGTTGGAGTTGTTGTTTTGGGTTTAGAAGTGCCACATGCTCATATTCACTTAATTCCATTGCAAAGCGAAGCAGATGCAAGTTTTTCCAAACCTAAACTGAAACTAGAGAAAGAAGAATTTGAAGAAATAGCTGAAAAGATAAAATCAGAATTAAAATAGGAATCATATTCTAGACATATAATGTAATCCGAGGCCAGTTAGCTTCGGATTTTTTGTTAAATTAAGTTAAAACTAAGATTAAACAAGAATATTTAAGTTTGTAATAGCGTTTGATAAACAAAGATAAGTAGAAAAATTATCTGCATGACAGGCCAGATGATTTTCGTTAAAAAAAGTTAATCTAACCAACTACAACTAGCCTATTTCGTATACTTTTATAGAAGCCGGCTTTTAGCGAAAATTTGTGGGGAAGAATTGTTTAACCTAAAACCCCGATACCATGAAAGCAAAAAAATCAAAACGAGCAAACCTCGAAAGTTTACGGACTATTTTTATACAAATAGGTCTGGTGATTACCCTCTCATTAATTCTTGTGGCATTTGAATGGAAATCAACTGCGGAAAATCTAAAAGAATATACTATTAATACTGATTATACTGATTTAACTATTTTACCGCCGATAACAAGACCTAAAGCCGAAGTGCCTAAAAAAGTTGATGTGCCAGTATTTCAAATAACTCCGGTAGATTTTGATGTGCCAGATATTAATTTAGATCATTTAATATCAGAGATAGGTGAAACTGATCCAATTGACTTTTCAATTTTCGAAAGACCAGAAGAAAAAGTTGATGAAGATCCAATTTATTATGATTTCAGTGAGAAACCGAAGTTTATGGGCAAAGACGACAATGCTTTTAGACAATATATAATGGAGAATATTAAGTTTCCACGTGAGGCCCAGAATAGTAGATTAAGCGGCAAGGTTCAAGTTCAGTTTGTAGTTGATCTTGATGGTTCATTATCTCAAATTAGACTAATACGAAATGTTCATCCTGTAATTGACAAAGAAGTATTGCGTGTAATTGAGAATTCTCCTAAATGGGAACCTGCAGTTCAAGCTGGGAAATATGTAAGAGCGATGTATGGAATTGTTATAGCTTTTGAATTAGAATAGAATTATAAGTTTAAGTTAGCATTAGCTGGTTCCTCAACATTGGAGCCAGCTTTTTTAGTTTGCTTTACTATCTAATTACAAATTTATTACCTTTGCATGCACATTTTTAAATCATTAATTGAAAATATAAAGGATGCCCAAAAATATTAATACAGCTATTGAACCTGAAAAGGCAGTGTTGGTTGGAGTAATTAATCAAGAACAAAATTCAGAACAAGTACAAGAATTTCTCGAAGAACTGGCTTTTCTTACCGAAACAGCTGGAGCTATTCCGGTAAAGCAGTTTACTCAAAAGCTTAACATTCCAAATGCACGAACATTTATTGGTGAAGGAAAACTTGAAGAAGTAGAATATTATGTTAAAGATAATGATATAGACATGATTGTGTTTGATGATGATTTATCGCCAACACAGCTTCGTAATATTGAAAAAGTTCTTAAGTGTAAAATAATTGATAGAACGAATTTAATACTGGACATATTTGCAAAAAGAGCACAAACCGCACATGCAAAAACTCAGGTAGAGCTTGCTCAATATGAATATTTATTACCACGATTAACAGGACTTTGGACTCACTTGGAGCGTCAGCGTGGTGGTATTGGAATGCGTGGACCGGGAGAAACCGAAATTGAAACTGACCGCCGAATTATCCGTGATAAAATAGCTCGCTTAAAAGATCAACTTAAGAGAATTGATAAACAAATGGCAACTCAACGAAAGAACCGTGGTAAAATGGTTCGTGTTGCACTGGTTGGATATACAAATGTTGGTAAATCTACCATTATGAATATGCTGAGTAAATCAGAGGTTTTTGCTGAGAATAAACTGTTTGCTACACTTGATACAACTGTACGTAAGGTTGTAATTGAAAATTTACCTTTTCTTTTATCTGATACCGTTGGATTCATACGAAAACTTCCACATAATTTGGTTGAATCGTTTAAATCAACATTAGATGAGGTTCGCGAATCAGATATTTTGCTGCATGTTGTGGATATTTCACATCCTAATTTTGAAGAGCAAATTCATGTTGTTAATGAAACACTAAAAGAGATTGGTTCAATTGAAACAGAATCGTATATCGTTTTTAATAAGATAGATGCATATACATTCGATAAAAAAGACGATGACGATCTAACTCCTAAAACGAAAGAAAACTATTCCTTAGATGAGTTGAAGAAAACATGGATGGCAAAAAATAATGACCACTGTATTTTTATTTCAGCCAAGCACAAGAAAAATGTTGTTGATTTTAAGCAAATGATTTACGATAAAGTGAAAGAAATTCACGCTATTCGTTATCCTTATAATGATTATTTGTATTAAATCAAGATTATGTGCCAAGTACGTAGTACTAAAGTCTCTGTACTAATTTGTTTTCAATCAAATACTCTGCAATCTGAATAGCATTGGTGGCAGCGCCTTTTCGTAAATTATCCGAAACAATCCACATATCAAGTGTGTTGGACTGTGATAAATCACGACGAATTCGGCCTACAAAAACATCATCTTTGCCTTGTGCAAATTTTGGCATCGGGTAAACACTATTTTTAGGATCATCCTGAATTGTTATCCCTGGAAATTCAGAAAGTAGTTTTTTTACTTCAGTAATTTCAAAATCATTCTCAAATTCAACATTTACTGCTTCGGAATGTCCACCGTAAACCGGAATTCGAACTACAGTTGCAGTAACGTTTATACTTTGATCACCTAAGATTTTTCTGGTTTCGTTAACCAATTTAGTTTCTTCCGAAGTATATCCGGTTTCGTCAAAATCACCACCATGTGGAATACAATTTAAATCAATTGGATGTGGATAAGCTGTTTCTCCTTCAATTTCTTTACGCTCATTTTCAAGTTGTTCAACTGCTTTAACGCCTGTTCCGGTAACCGATTGGTAGGTAGAAACAACAAGTCTTTTTATTTTATATTTTTTATGTAAAGGGGCCAGAGCAACAACCATTTGTATGGTTGAGCAATTTGGATTGGCAATAATTTTATCGTCTTTACATAATTCCGAAGCATTTATTTCTGGAACAACAAGCTTAATGTCTTCATGCATTCTCCATGCCGATGAATTATCAATTACAGTTGTTCCAATTTTAGCAAATTCAGAAGCCCATTTCAACGAAGTTGAGCCACCAGCAGAAAAAATAGCAATATCGGGTTTTAACGAAATAGCTTGTTTTATTCCTATTACTTCAAGTTGTGAATTGTTAAAACTGACTTTTTTGCCTATCGATTTTTCAGATGCAACAGCTAAAACTTCATTAAAGGGGAAGTTTCTTTCAGCCAGCAATTTTAACATTACCTTTCCAACTAATCCGGTTGCTCCAACAACTGCAATTTTCATTTCCTTTATATTAAAAATTTCTTATGAATGATTTGAAAATACTCAGAATCATTTTTTGTATCTTTCAAAATTAAATATTTAATTGATATACTCATGCTTAAAAGACTACTAATTCTATGTTTGTTTTTTCCTGTAGCTGCTTTTGCCCAGTTAATAGACAATTTTGAAGATGGTGATATTACTAACTGGACACAAAGTACGGCAGCTCGTTGGGCTGCTTCAGATATAGAACCTTTAAATGGCACTTATTCGTTGCATCATATTTTTGATAATACTAGTAGCGATCGGGATCAGGTTTCATTTGATATTCCAACAGTTGATTTAAGTGCTGATATTACAACATGGAGATTTAGAATTAAATATGAGTATAATCCATCAGATGGAAATAATTGGAGTGCGTTTCTAGTGAGTAATGCTGATGCTTCTGAAATGAGTCCTGGTGGTAATGTTGATGGTTATGCAATTGGAGTTAATTATTCAGGTAGTGATGATATGCTTAAATTATTAAAAATAAGCTCTGGAGGTTCTTCAGCAATAATAACTACTTCGTTAAACTGGGATTCTGATACAGAACAATCAGATACCGTAGCTTTAGAAATTATTCGATCAGCGGCAGGCTCATGGGAAGTATTTTATAATATTGATGGTGACTTTGGTGCTCTTACAAGTATTGGCACAGGAACTGATATTACATATACAATAGCAGATTATTTTGGGTTTTATTATGAGTACACATCCAGTGCTGATAGAAAACTATGGATTGACGATCTCGAAATAATCGGAGAGGTATATGTTGATAATGATCCTCCCGTTGTAGACTCTCTTTATATTTTATCAACCAATAGTTTACAATTAAAATTTAACGAAAAAGTTGATTCAACAATTGCAATAAACCCATTAAATTATTTGGTAGATAATGGTATTGGCAATCCATCATCGGTAAGCGTTGATGAAACAGGAAGATATGCAGAGCTTATTTTCGATAATGATATTGAAAATGGAGAGCTTTATGAAATAGAAATAAAGGACGTTGAAGATATTGAGGGAAATGCAATGAGTCTTACTACAATTGAATTTCATTATTATATTCCTCAACCTTACGATATTGTAATAAACGAAATTATGGCTGATCCTAGCCCTGTTGTTAGTTTACCCGATGTTGAATATCTTGAGATCTACAATACTTCAGATTTTGATATTAATTTGTCAGGTTGGAAATTAATAATAGGTACATCCACGCGTTATTTCCCTTCAGTTACTGTAAAATCAAATGAATATTATATTGTTTGTGATGAAGATTATGAAGTTGAATTAACAACTTATGGAAATGTTATTACGCTTACAAGTTCACTTTCACTTACAAATTCAGGACAAACATTAATTATCCAGAACGAGTTAGGAGATATTATTTCTACCGTAATTTATACAGATGATTGGTATCAAGATGAATATAAATCTGAAGGCGGCTGGTCCTTAGAGCAGATTGATCCATTAAATCCTTGTGGAGAAGAAAACAACTGGAAAGCATCAGAAAGTGGAACTGGAGGATCGCCGGGACAGGAAAATTCTATTTATGCTTCGAATCCGGATTTGGATGCACCAGAACTTTTAAGAATTACTGTTCTAAATGAAAATAGTATTCAATTGTTTTTTAACGAAAGTCTGGAAAGTATATTTGTTATGCAAACAGAAATTTATTCTGTTGATCGGGGTATTGGAAATCCTACCACAGCTAATATAATTGCACCAGATAATAAGTCAATCACTCTTAATTTTACAAATTCTTTTAGTGAAAGTTTGATTTATACTTTAGATATAAACAGAGAAATTACAGACTGTGCCGGAAACGAAATTGCAGATAAAAATTCGGCTCGTTTTGCAATTCCAGTTAATTTTGAAGAGATTGATGTCGTAATAAATGAAATTTTATTTAATCCGAAACCCGATGGTTCTGATTTTATTGAGATTTATAATAGATCAGATAAAATTTTTGACATTAAAGATCTTAGAATAGCATCTTTAGACCTTGAATCAGGCGAATATTCTGGAATTGAACATGTTGTAGACGAGGGCTATCTTATTTTTCCCGGTGATTATCTTGTGTTTACTGAAGATGTAGAATTTATAAAAGAGCAATATTATACTTCAAATCCGGATGGATTTGTAACTGCTGATTTACCAACAATGAACGATGATAATGGAATAGTGGTATTGTTAAATAAATCATTGGATATTATTGATAAACTGTCTTATGATGAAGATATGCACTATCCCCTTTTAGCAACAGACGAAAGTGTAACTTTGGAACGTATTAATTACAATCGTTCATCAGCGGACAAAACTAATTGGCATTCGGCTTCAGAATTAGAAGGTTTTGGAACCCCGGCTTATGAAAATTCACAGTATTTAGATGAAGATGATATTGTTGATGAAGTAAACATTGAGCCCGAAGTTTTCTCACCTGACAATGATGGTTTTGAAGATGTTACAAGTATTACTTTCTTATTAGGTGAGCCAGGATATGTTGCTAATATTAAAATTTTTGATTCAAATGGTAGGTTAATACGATATCTTGCAAACAATCTATTATTAGGAATTGAGGGTGTTATTACCTGGGATGGTTTGGATGATAAGCATCAAAAAGCACCAATGGGAATATATGTTGTTTACATTGAAACATTTGATTTGGATGGAAATGTGAAGCAATTTAAAAAATCGGTTGTTGTTGCTGCAAGATTATAAAGAATAGATGAAGGGATTGCAAATAAGTAAGGCAAATGAATCGGATATTTTGAATATATCTGTATTAAAGAAACAAGTATTTATAAGTACATATGCCCTTTCTGGTGTTAATAATGAATTTTCTAATCATATTACTTCTGAGTTCTCAATTGAAAAAATAAAGAGTTCTATTTCTGATAAGAATAAAATTATTCTCTTAGCTGTAAGAAAAGGGTTTTTAATTGGAATTGCTGAAGTATTTTTAAATAAGACACACCAAGCAACTAATGATTTGAGTCCTGAGTTAAATGTGCTTTATGTATTTGAACATACGAAGGGTATGGGTGTGGGTTATAAATTAATATCAGAAGCTGAGAAAATTGTGAGTGAAATGGGTTTTTCTGGTTTATGGCTTACTGTTTATTATAATAATCAAAATGCAATTACTTTTTACAAAAGGCAAAAATATAAAGATATCGGTAAAGAGTATTTTGAGATGCAAGGAAAGAAATATGAAAATAGAATTCTATTTAAACAGTTTTGAATCTCTTTCTCAGAACTAAAACAAACGGAATTGCAAGAAATGCAAGCACAGAAGCAACTTTATAAGTAGCAATCAATCCTATGTAATCACTTAAAACACCAACAAAAAGGTTTGTTGCTGAAGAAGATACAAAAGAAATAAACATAAAAACGCCACTTATAAAAGCTTGATGTTCGGAGTCAATATCCATTACCAGGGCAAGTAAAACTGGTGTCGATGAAATAAGAAAGAATCCAAGCACAAGCAAAACCGGAAACATCATTGCTCCTTCTGAATAAATAAAAAGAAGCATTAAAAATGGAGATACAAGAATAATAATTGTTAACATTCTAAGTCGACCAATTTTATCAGAGAAAGTGCCTGCTAAATACGCTCCAATGGCACCGGCAAATTCAAATACCGAAAGGGAAACTCCTCCAAGCCAAAGTGATCCTCCTTTTTCTTCTAAATACGTCGGAAGAAAACTTGAAATGGATGTTTTCATAAATCCGCGAAAAAACATAATTCCAGCTATTAATAAAAAGAATGGTAAGTGTTCTTTAAAAGTGGCCTTAATTCCAGATAGAGTATTATTTTTAGGTATATCCTGGGAAAGATTAATATTGTGTAATCTAAAAAATAACATTAATGAAGCTAGTAAGCCAAATGGAATTAATTTAAACATTCCTTCTAAACCCCAAACGTCAACCGCAGCAACAATAATTAAAGGACCAACAGTACGTGCTGCTTCTCCACCAAGCATATAAAAGCTCATCCCTTTTCCAATTCTGTCGCCCGATATTTTTTTTATTAGCACAGGAGTTGGAACATGAAACATGGCGCTACTTAATCCAGAAACAAAAAGTAAAACAACAATTATGGTATAATATGGAGATACGCCAAGTAAACTCATGCATATCGTTGTAACAGCAGGAGCAAGAATAACCAGATATCTAATTTTAATTTTATCTGCAATAATTCCAATAAATGGGTTGAAAAGTGCTGGAATTTGCTGAGCAACAAACAGTAAACTAACCAATGTATTATTTATTCCTAGCTTCGATTTTAATAAAGGAACGATAGGTGCTAAGAAAGCTCCATATGTATCATGTACAAAATGTGCAAACGAAATAAAAATGACATTTTTTAGCTGAAACTTTTTCTGGATTTTCATTAGCTTAAATACAATTTATCACCTTCTTAGTTCATGCTTTGACGATATAAATTTCAATTGGATTAATTGGGAAGTAAAAAGGTGTAATAAAAAAGCCGGGATAAACCGGCTTAACTTTATAATTGAGATATTAATTCTTCCATTATGAGGGTCATTTTTGTTTCGGCTTTGGAAGCAACTTTTTGTACTTCTTCGTGTGTTACTTCAACAATTTTTCCCGGAACACCTAAATCAGTAATAATTGATATTGCAAAACAAGGAATTCCCATCTGTCGAGCAACAATTACTTCTGGAACAGTTGACATTCCAACAGTATCACCGCCAATAATCCTAAAATACTGATATTCTTTTGGTGTTTCAAAAGTTGGTCCTGTGGTTGCAACATAACATCCAACCTGTACTTTTATATCATTTTTCTTAGCAATTTCCTTTGCTTTTTCAATTAAAGCAGGATCATATGCTTCGCTCATATCTGGGAAACGAGCACCAAATTCAGGAATATGCCTTCCAATTAATGGATTTGGAATAAGGTTAATATGATCATTTTGAATCATTAAATCACCAATCTCAAAATCTGGATTTACACCACCACTTGCATTTGAAACAAAAAGATTCTTAATTCCTAAATATTTCATTACGCGAACTGGGAAAGTTACCATTTCCATAGGATATCCTTCATAAAAATGAAATCGTCCCTGCATAGCAACAATTTTCTTTCCTCCTAATTCACCTAAAATTAATCTTCCATGATGTCCATCAACTGTAGAAACTGGGAAGTCAGGAATTTTGTCATAATCAAGAGAATGTTCAATCTTAATATCTTTTACCAATCCACCTAAACCTGTACCTAAAATAATACCAACTTCTGGTGTGAATTTTGTCTTATCCTGGATATAGGAAACTGTGCTCTTTATTCTTTCTAACATATTCGATGACTTGTTGATTAAAATTATCTGTTCGGTTATTTAAAAATTTAACCTGAATCGGAATATAAAAAAGCGATTCTTTCAGATTATCAGCAATATTACTAAATTTTTGTAAACGCATTGCATCTTTTTCTGTAGTAATGATGATTTTATTCTCTGATCTTATTTCTTCAAATTTTCTCATAATCATTTTAATATCAGAGTTTTTAAAAGAGTAATGATCCGAATATTCTAAATTATGAATATTTTTGGAAATATTTTCCAGAATATATTTCTTCAGGGGTTTAGGATTTGCAATTCCTGTTACTAATAATATTTCGAAATTAGTTAAAATCTGATCATTAATTTTGTTCTCTGAACTACCAAAGACTGAAGTAATTCTACCGTAATCAAAACATGTAAAGAACACATGTTGAAAAGGGTATGGGTTTAATTCATTAAAAATAATTCTTCGTTCAATGGGTTTTAGAGTATTGGGTGATTTTGTTATTATAATGATGTTGGCCCGTCTTTTTTCAAAACTTTGCTCACGCAAGTTCCCAAAAGGAAGAATAAAATCCTTGTTAATAGGTCTTGAATAATCAATCAATAGAATTGATAATCCAGGGTTTACTTTTCGATGTTGAAAAGCGTCATCCAATAAAATTACATCTGGATTTTTAAGTTGAATTAATTTATTAATTCCATTTGTTCTGTCAGCATCGACAGCAACTTCTATCTCGGGAAACTTTTGTTTTATTTGTTTAGGTTCATCGCCAATTTCAGTATCAGTAGAGTTTATGGTTGATAATATAAAACCCTTCGATTTTCTTTTATATCCTCGACTTAAAGTAGCAACTTTAAATTCAGATTTTAGCAAATCGGCAAGATACTCAATATGAGGAGTTTTCCCTGTTCCGCCAACAGTAATATTACCAACAGAAATTAAAGGAATATTAAACTGTTTTGATTTTAAAAAATGGTAATCAAACAGTCGGTTTCGGATGTAAATAATGAAACCATAAAGCAAACTCAGCGGAAACAAAATGGGGCTCAATATATTTCTTAAGGCTTTACTCATTCTTGAAACTTATTTGTGTACAAGACAATAATGATGCTAAAATACTAAATTTTTAAGTGGTTTAATTAAAGTAATTTTATAAAACGCAAATTTGTGTTAAACTTTTACAGATTCATATACTCTAATAAAGTATCAACATTAAAAATTAAGTACTATGAAACTGAAGTTTTTTTTTCTTATTGGTGTAACATTATTTGCATTTAGTGCAATTTGTCAAAACACAAAACCAGAGTTAACAGTTAAAAAAATAATGCAGGAACCAGATCTTTGGATTGGTGGTCTTCCTGACGATCAATTCTGGGGTGATGATAGCAAGACTGTTTATTTTAACTGGAATCCGGAAAAAAATCCTGGGACATCATTATATCAGTTTGATATAAAAAACCATAAACCCGTAAAGGTTTCTATCGATGATTTAAAATCAATGCCTTCACAAAGAGGTACATATAGTCGTGATCATAAAAAAAAGCTTTTCGTAAAATCCGGTAATTTGTTCATTTACGATATTGATAAAAAGAGCACAAAGAAGATTGTTAGTACTCAAGAATATATTCGATCAGCTGAATTTACTTCTGATGAGAATGAAATTGTTTTTGAGATAAACAACAATCTTTTTTTATTGAATATGAAAAATGGGTTTATTAATCAAATAACAAATATTCAGGAAAGTAAAGGCAACGGAGGAAACGGAAATCCTAAAACTGATCCATGGTATACAGATCAGCAAAAAGAATTATTTAAGGTTTTCGATGATAAAAACAAGAAGAAGCAATTTCAGAATAAACAAAGAATGGCTTTAAGAGAACCAAAGCAAAATCCATTTTATATAACAGGGTCGTGGATATTTGGCTTTAAGTTAAGCCCTGATAAAAGACATGTTACTTTTATGGAAAATCAGTCGACAGGTGAAGGAGTTCAAACAGAGATGATGAATTATGTTACTGAAACGGGTTATGCTAAATCAGAAGAAACACGCGAAAAAGTTGGTGGTCCTGAAAGTTATATTGTGCTTAACATTATTGATTTAAAAAAGGATTCTTCTTATACTATAAATTACGATAACATTCCAGGAATAAATGAATGGCCGGAATATTATAAAGAATATGCAGTAGAGCATAACAAACCTAGAAAAGTGAGTGTTTTTAGTCCTGTATGGTCCGAAGATGGAAAATATGCTGTTATTGACATAAGATCTATTGATCATAAAGATCGATGGATAATGTTACTTGACCCTGAAACAGGAGATTTAGATTTACTCGATAGACAACATGATGAAGCATGGATTGCAGGACCAGGAATTTCTAGTTGGGGAATGGGAGGGAATTTGAATTGGATGCCTGACAATAAACACATTTGGTATCAGTCCGAAGAATCAGGATATTCTCATATTTATAAGCAAAATGCAGAAACAAAAGAAAAAACAGCAATTACAGAAGGTAATTATGAAATATATGATCCATTTATTTCCAATGATGGGAAATATTGGTATTATACTTCTAATGAGATTCATCCCGGAGAACGACATTTCTACAGAAAGCCAATAAACGGAGGTATTGCACTTTGTTTAACAAATATAAAGGGTAGAAACGATGTTGAGATTTCATCTAATGAAAAATGGCTTGCAATAAGAAATTCATGTTCAAATAAACCATGGGAAATATATTTACAAGCAAATAAACCTGGGGCTGAAGCAAAGAAAATTACCACTTCATTAACAAATGAGTTTAAAGAATATCCATGGAGAGAGCCTGAATTGATATCTTATAAAGCTCAAGATGGAACCGATGTTTATGCGCGTTTATATACTCCAAACAAAGAGGTAAAAAATGGAGCAGCGGTAATATTTGTTCATGGTGCTGGATATTTACAGAATGCACATAAATGGTGGAGTAAGTATTTCCGTGAGTATATGTTTCATAATTTACTAGCCGATAAAGGATTTACAATTTTGGACATCGACTATCGTGGCAGTGCAGGATATGGTAGAAATTTCAGAACAGGTATATATAGACATATGGGAGGCAAAGATCTTTCAGATCATGTTGATGGAGCAAAATGGTTAATAGAAAATCAAGAAATAAACTCTGAGAAAATTGGAATTTATGGTGGATCGTATGGCGGATTTATTACATTAATGGCTTTATTTACTGAATCTGATGTATTTGCTGCTGGCGCAGCTTTAAGATCTGTAACAGATTGGGCACATTATAATCATTGGTATACATCAAACATTTTAAATACTCCGAAAACAGATAGTATAGCATACCGTAGAAGTTCTCCAATATATTTTGCTGAAGGATTACAAGATCCTTTATTAATGTGTCACGGAATGGTTGATGATAATGTTCATTATCAGGACATTGTTCGACTTACTCAACGTTTAATTGAGCTTGAAAAAGAGGACTGGGAGTTAGCTGCATACCCTATTGAGCCTCACGCTTTTACAGAGCCTTCTAGTTGGACCGATGAGTATAAAAGAATACTTAAACTATTTGAAGAAAATTTACTTGAATAATATCAAATTAGCTTTCATTTATACATCAGCGTGTGAGGCAACTAATTTAGAACTTTTCTAAAAACCGACATATTTTATTGTTTTTCGATAAAGAAATAAGGAGCATTTCATTATCTTAGCACCTTGAATTAAAGTTCATTTTAAAAACACTCTATTATTATGAAAAGAAAATTAAATTTAGTTTTTACACTATTGTTTTGCGTTGGATTGCTATTCAATGCAAATAGTCAAACAAAAGAAGAGAAGGAAAAAATTCTTGAACAAACAAGAGTAGACTATTTATTGGATTTTGCAAAAAAGAAGTCTGAAAAATATAAACTTAACAAAGCGAAAGCTATTGAACTTGCTAAAGAAAAGGGATGGATAATTAGTAAGCAAATTGAGGGAGGTAGCTTTATGGAGCTACAGGGAGTTACTGAAGATGGACGCCCTCTTTATTATATTACACATAATGCAAATGCTGCAATATCAACTGCTACTGATAAAGTTTATTCAGGAGGAGGCTTAGGTTTAGATCTTGATGGAACGGGAATGATTGCTGGAGAATGGGATGGTGGTGATGTGCTTACAACTCATTTAGAATTTAACAATACAGGTTCTTCGCGTGTTACAGATAAAGATGGAGTATCTGAAACGCATTATCATGCCACGCATGTTGCAGGAACAATTATGGCTGGTGGAGTACAAGCTAATGCAAAGGGTATGGCATACAATGCTAATCTCGATGCTTATGATTGGAACAATGATGAAAGTGAAATGGCAATAGCCGCCGCCGCCGGGTTATTAATATCAAATCACTCATATGGTTATGGCGCAGGCTGGAGCTGGAATGGATCATCTTGGAATTGGTTAGGAGATGCCTCAATAAGCACAGAAGAAGACTATCATTTTGGATTTTATGGTGAAAAGTGTGAAGAACTGGATAATATTGCTCACAATGCACCAAACTATTTAATAGTTAAATCCGCAGGGAATGATAAAGGTGATGGTGCCGGACAAACTGGCGCTCCACAAGATGGTGGTGCTGATGGTTTTGATTGTATAAGTTACAAAGGAAATGCTAAAAATATTCTAACAGTTGGAGCTGTTAACGATGTTGTTGGTGGCTATGTTCAACCAAGTAATGTTACCTTAGCTTCTTTTAGTAGTACTGGTCCATGTGATGATAGTAGAATTAAACCTGATATTGTAGGTAATGGAGTAGGTGTTTATTCAACTTTCGATACTAATATTGCTTCTTATAGTTCTCTTAACGGTACATCAATGTCATCACCTAATGTTACAGGTTCATTGTTATTACTACAAGAACATTACAGTGAATCTTTTGGTTCTTTTATGAAAGCAGCAACTTTAAAAGCTCTTGCTATTCATACAACTGATGAATGCGGTGCAGATGAAGGTCCTGATTACAAATTTGGATGGGGTCTTTTAAATACAGGAGAAGCAGCAAATGTTATTACTGAAAGATATATTAATTCATTAATTAGTGAAGAAACTTATGCAGGGTCTGTGTATACACTTGATGTTGAAGCTTTAGGTACAGAACCATTAGAAGTTACCATTGTTTGGTCTGATCCTGCTGGAACACCTGTAGCAGCTGCTTTGGATCCAACTGATATTATGCTAGTTAACGATCTTGATATGACGATTACAGGTACAGGTGGTCCGTATTACCCTTATAAGTTATCTGCCGCAAATCCAGCTGATGCAGCTACCAAAGGTGATAATGATGTTGATAATGTAGAGAAAATATACATAGAAAGTCCAACTGCTGGAACATATACTATTAATGTTACACATGAAGGTTCTATTACTGGAGGCACACAAGATTTTTCTATTATTGTTACCGGTATCGCAGTTACTTCAGAGAAGCCAATTGTAATTACTGCAATTCCAAATACAATTGTTGAAACATCAGCTCAAACAGGAGGAAATGTTATAACTCAAGGTGCATCAAGCATAATTCAAAGAGGAATAGTTTGGAGTACATCTGAAAATCCAACAATATCCGATAATGTAGTTGCTGATGGCGGAATAGGAGAAGGTGAATTTACTTCTTCAATATCTGGCTTGTCAGCTGCAACTAAATGTTATGTTAGAGCTTTCGCAACAAATACAAATGGTACAGGCTATGGTGATCAGCTTTCTTTTACAACCACGTGTACACCTCCTGCTACACAGGCATCAGATATTACAGTAACAAGTATAAATGATACCGATGTTACACTTACATGGACAAGTGGTGGAGATCATGTAGTTGTTCTTGCTAAGAAAGGTAGTGCTGTTGATGAAGAGCCTTTTAGAGGAGAAATTTATGCAACAAATTCCAATATTACTTTAGGTGAAGATTTGAACTTTGGCAATATTGCTGTTTATAGTGGAACTGACGAAACAATAACAATAACAGGATTAAGTGAATCTTCTGAGTATCATTTTGCTATTTTTAAATACAATAATGCTGAAAATTGTTACAATACGAATTCTCCGGCTAGAAAGTCTGCAACAACAACAGGTTATTGTACTTCAGTTGGTAGTTGCGAAGAGTATATAAGTAGGGTAGAATTAAATACAATTGATAATTCTTCGGCATGTAGTGATTACCAAGATTTTAAACATATTTCAACTGATTTGGGAGAA